>Ga0172362_10000977_pt1 | contig 24227 bp, 17 predicted proteins | sample LakKivs1_kivu2a2_FD_114534 | JGI IMG/M metagenome (GOLD analysis project Ga0172362, IMG submission 114534) | Sediment microbial communities from Lake Kivu, Rwanda - Sediment s1_kivu2a2 | ecosystem: Environmental > Aquatic > Freshwater > Lake > Sediment | place: Rwanda: Western Province, Lake... | reverse complement strand
TGGTTTATGATCTCCTGACATGTGTACTGATATTGACAAACTGGTGGGTGATAGAACTCCTCATAAATCACATACCTGCATTTCCCTTCTTAGGCATAAGGAAAACGAAGCCAAGGATTTACAAGAAAACAGTTTCACTAAAACTATGGTACGAAAAACTACATAAAAAAACCCAGGATATCGAAGCAAAAAAATATGGAAAAATCCTACCTGTCGCGCTTTGGGTTTTTATGTTCGTACCTTTCCAGGGAACTGGAGCTATGTCCACAACAATTATTGGAACATGGCTAGGTCTAAAATATAGAGAAATCTTTTTGATTGTAGCAATAGGCTCACTTATTTCAACAGCTTTTATGATATCAGCCTATTACGGCCTTTTAGGAATATGGGGATAAAAATTTATTTGCGATAGTTATTTTGAAGCCCCAGCATAATTCTCTTCAGTTTCTTTTTTGTATTATAGTCATAAACAACATCAACTTTCTTGCCAGTATACGGATTCATGCCTGTCCAGTACATGCAGGATGAGACTGTCATGGGCGTTGGCGTAAAAAGCTGAAATTGCTCTAGATTCTTTAGGTTCTTTTTCTTCATTGTGCCACGTAAAAACAACACTTCGTCAATATTATCACCAGGATGTCCTATCATAAAATAATAACGTAAAGACTGTTTTTTCTTTACATTAATTTCTGTGAAAAAAGATAAGAATTCATCAAACCTAGCGTTATCCTTATTCATTAGCATAACCACTTTTTTTGAAAAATGCTCTGGAGCTATTTTTAGACAGCCGGAGATGTGATGCTCAGATATTTCTTTTATGTATTCTTTGCTTTCCAGTGCCAAATCATATCTTATTCCACTTCGAATAAAAATTTTTTTTACACCAGGAATCTTTCTTGCTTTTCTTAGTAGAGAAATAAGTTTTTTATGGGTTTTATCCAACTCAGGGCAGGCGATACATTTTGTTTTACATTTATGTAAAGTATCTTTAGAAGAGTTAAGTTTGCATTCCATTGCATACATGTTTGATGAAGGACCAACTAAGTCGTCGATATAGCCTTTGAAATCAGGATGTTTAGTAAGTTTCTTTATTTCCTCAAGTATGTTTTCTTCAGATCGAGATATGATTTTTTCTCCCTGATGAAGCGCTAGAGAACAGAAGTTACATGAACCTATGCATCCTCTGTGTGTAACAACAGAGAATTTACCCATCTTCAAAAGCGATTTAGGATGCATTTTCCTTGTATAATTCAATGAATAAATCCAGTCAAGGTCTTTTGTTGTATATATTGGGTATTTGTATTGCAAAACATAGTTGTTAGTATATTCCTGCGCAAGGTTTTTGTTGTTTGAAAAACCTGTTTGCATCTCACAAAACTTTTTTTTGTCTTCAACAACTTGCTTAAACGATGGTAGTATTTCAAAAGATGAGTCAAGTTCTTTACTTACAACACAAGTCCCATTGATTCCTTTTAATTCTTCTCCTTTTTTCAGTCGTTCAGCAATTTCAAGAATCTGTTTTTCACCATTGCCATAAACAAGAATGTTTGCTCTAGAGTCAAATAGTATGCTACGTCTTATGTTATTATCCCAGTAATCGTAGTGGGCAAAACGTCTGAGTGATGATTCTATACCGCCTATAATAATAGGTGTGTTTGATTTGAAATACTCTTTAATCTTGTTGCAGTATACTATGACTGCTCTGTCTGGAAGTTTTGTTGCTGAGCTGTATTTGTCTTCAACTCGTTTTCTTTTCAGCGGAGTATAGTTATGCACCATGCTGTCTATAGAACCAGACGTTACACCAAAACACAACCTTGGCATACCAAGTTTTGTGTAATGTTCTTTGATCTCTGGTTTTTCTATGATACCAACATTGTAGTCTTTTGCATCTAGTACTCTTGCTATAACTCCAACTGGTGATAACGGATGATCATCGTAGTATTCTCCAGTGATTAGTATTATGTCGAAATTTTCACCTTTTTTTGCAATCATAATTATTTCATCTTATACCGTCTCGCTATTTAAAGCTAATAATTTGTATCACGGGAAAGATTCATTAATCTCTTTCTTTTTTCGGTGTCGATGACAGACATACTTCTGACAAACGATGATGGATACAAATCAGCAGGTTTCCTGCCACTTTTAAAAGAACTGTCTAAAGAATTTTCAGTAATTACCGTTGCTCCCGATAGAGAAAAAAGTTGGATTGGAAAAGCTATTACAACAAAAAAAATATTAAAGTTGAAAAAAGTGAAACTGAAAGGTTTTGATATTTTTGCTATAAATGCAACTCCATCTGACTGCGTTCAAATCGGGCTATATAATATTTTAGACTCACCTCCCAAGATGGTTGTTTCAGGGGTTAATCAAGGTTCCAATGTTGGGCATGCGCGTATCCTTAGTTCAGGGACAGTTGGTGCGGCGATGGAGGCTTCGATAGAAGGAGTAAAGGCCTTGGCCTCTTCAATTAGGATACCTCGTGATATCAAAAAAGACCTTGATCTCTTTGATGAAAAAAGCTATCCAGTATTTGAAAATGCAGCTAAACTAACAGTGAAATTAGCCAAATTAATAATAGATAAAGAATTCGATGATGATGTCGATCTCTTCTCTGTGAATATGCCGTTTAATGTTTCACTTGATGCAGGAATTGAGATAACCCGACCGTTCAAAAAGCCTTATGGAAAATTGTTTTATGAAGAAAAAAATGGGCTTATTCTTAGGACACCTCACCTGGATTTTGTAAATCTACAAGATGATACTGATTTAAAGGCGTTGAGCGAAGGAAAAATATCTCTGACACCAATAAATTTAGATCTATTCAAAGAGAGTTCTAAAGAGCAGGTTGAAAAGCTGATTAAAAAACAGTGGTGAAACAATTTTTTTATGATATGAAAAAGAATGCTATAGCAATAATAGCATATACACTGATTAGCTGCGCTCCTTCCAACCAGTTGCATCTACCATCAGCCGAGAGATAGTTCACAATCATAACTGCCAGTACTACTGAGAGTATTTCAAACGGTGTAAAAACAAGCGAGAAACCAAAGTTAAAAAACATGCTTAATGCCATAAGTACTGGAACAACAAACAAAGCTATCTGTATTGCACTACTAAGTCCAATTTCTATAGAAACATCCAGTTTGTTTTCAAGTGCAAAACGCACTGCAGTAGATTTCTCAGCAATATTAGTAATAATAGCAATAACTACTATTCCAATGAATATCATAGAGATATGCATCGTCGATGCAGCCCCCTCAATTCCACTTACAAGAAACTCGGATTCCACCGCAACTACAAGCATCGTAAGCAACAAAATCAAAGCAGCAAGTTTTCTACTCATCGTTGGCTTCTCATGGGTTGCCTTCATTTCATCACTTGCATCAAAAAGATCTTTATGCGTTAATAAAGAAAAGACCAGCCCTGCGGCATAGATTAACGCCATTACAACAGCAACAGCGATGCTAAGAGTTGTAATATGATCCTGGGTGCCAGCTGGACCAACGAAGTTGTAGACACTTGGAATCGAAAGCCCAGCGACAACTATTATTAGCATTGTTGAAGAAACCGCTATTGTTTCGTTGTTGAATCTCTGATGTTTATAGCGTAAACCGCCAAAAAGTATGCTCAAACCAACCAGCAACAGAATATTTTCTATTATGCTACCAATTAGAGAGGCTTTTACTACATCAACTAAACCATCTGCCAATGCAAAAATTGCTATAATTAACTCAATTGCGTTTCCAAATGTTGCAGAAATAAGGCCACTAAAAGTTGGGTTTGACTGTATAGCTATCTCATTTGTTGTGTACCCCATGATCCTTGCAAGAGGCACTATGGCTAAAATTGAAGTTACGAAAATAAGAGTTTTTTCTTGTGTGAAAAGAGCAAAAAAGATGCTAATCGGTATGAAGATTAGAAGCCAGTAGAATGTCCTGCCTATCCTAAGTTTCTGAATAAACGTGCTAATGAATGGAGGAGAGTAAATATTTTTTTTGAGCGCATCACGCTTAACAACCATACAATCTGAATTCAAATGATTGCTCTATAAATGTTTCGAAAGTGAAAAATGTGAACTTAAATAAGAAAAAATTGGGTTTATTTTTTAAGTTTCAATATCGCCTCAGCGATATCTCCTTTAGTTTCTTCCAGTGCTTTTTTTGCTTCTTTTTCTGATTTCCCTGTTTGTTCCATAACTAGTTTAACATCATCTTGAGGTATCTCCTCTTTTCTTTCTACAATCCTTGGTTTACCCACAACCTGGTATGTTGTTTGCCCTTGAGCATCCATCACAGTCACATCGGGGTTTTCAAAAACGTATTCTTTTGTATCTGTCTGTATTGTTACTTTTTTAACGTTTTCTATTTCTTTCACGTTGATTCCAAATCTACGCATCAACTGATTTAGCTGTCTAGGGTTCATGTTTCCAGGCATCATAAATAATCATTTCTCCAAACAGTTTTTTGTTATTTTGCGAAGCATATATAGAGTGATTATTGTTTAACATTTTTGGTATGATTACCGACAAAGAGGTTAAGGTGCTTGATATAAACTCCGAATATCAAGGAGTACCTACATCGTCTTTGATGGAAAATGCTGGTAAAGGTGCTGCGGATTTTATTATCAAACAACTCCATCCTAAAAACAAACACATCCTGGTTTTTTGTGGTACTGGCAACAATGGTGGAGATGGTTTCGTAGCAGCCAGACATTTATCAAAGAATTGTAACGTTAAAGTTTTTTTAACTGGTAAAGAAAACGATATTAAAACAGATATATCTAAAGATAATTTCAAGAAATTAAAAAAACTTAAGATAAAAATTTATGACATCGGCTCACTGAAACTTGTTGATAAACTTTTATCTAAAACAGATATTATTGTTGACTCGATGCTTGGCGTGGGCCTTTCAGGGAATTTAAGAGAACCTTATTTATCTCTAGCCAAAAAAATAAACAAGGCTAAAAGAATCGTTGTTTCAATCGATGTCCCTACTGGTCTTGGTTGCGATGTGGCGATTAAACCTAGTTACAATGTTACTTTTCATGATATCAAAAAAGGGATGAACGAAAATAATAGCGGTAAAATCAAGATTGTTGATATTGGAATACCCAAGAAGGCTGTCGATTATGTTGGACCAGGAGAACTGGTAACCTATTATCCTACACCAAGAGAAGACTCTCATAAGGGAGACAACGGCAGGGTTTTAGTTGTTGGCGGCGGTCCGTACATTGGTGCTCCCGCGCTGTCTGGTCTTGCTGCGCTTCGTACCGGATGCGACCTTGTTTTTGTTCTCACACCAAAAAGAGCTGCAAGAGCTATCACATCTTTTTCTCCACTTTTGGCTACACCTGAAAAGCTCGCCAGAGATATGGCCATGCTTTCTCCGAATTTGATTGTAAGGGAACTTAGTCGCGAAGATCATCTTGTTGCTGAGGATTTTGAGATCATCGAGGATTATATTCCAAAGGTTGATACCGTTGTTATAGGCCCGGGGCTTGGTTCTGAGAAATCAACAAAAGATACAATCGAAAGAATAATCCTCAGATGTGCTAAGATGAAGAAGAGCATGGTTATTGATGCGGATGCTATAGAGGTTGTCGGCAAAAAACCAAAGATTGTTAAATATTCTGATACTGTTATAACGCCTCATGCTGATGAATTCAAGGATCTTACAAAAATTAAACTAGATAGCAACTTGCTGCATAGAAAAAAGAAGGTTGAGGAGTGGGCTAAAAAGCTGGATGTTACGATTCTACTTAAAGGACCTGTTGATATTACAAGCGATGGAACTAGAACAAAACTTAATGATGTTCATAACAGGGCGATGACAGTTGGTGGAACAGGCGATGTATTGGCTGGTATCGTTGGTGGTTTGTTATCTAAAGGCGTCGAGCCTTTTAATGCAGCTAGGATAGGCACGTTTTTAAATGGTTCTGCTGGCAATGCTGCTTTTGAAAAACAATCATACGGTTTAGTTGCTACCGATATTATAAACGAAATACCTCATGTATTAAAAAAATATCTTTAGTTTTCATGCACTTAAAAAATTAAATCAACAATAAACTTATAAAATAACAAAACATTAATAAATCAAAACCAGTTTTAACGATTGTTAAAAAGATTGTTTTGTTGGAGGCGAAAAATATGAAGAAATTGTTACCATTGTTTGTGGTAGTATTTTTGGTCCTTAGCGGGCTAGGCGCTGTTTCTATAGCAAATGATACGCACCATATTTCAAGTATCAGGAGTGCATTGATTGTTTTTTCAGAGCCAACTATAGAAGATCAAGGAGATTACGTAACAGTTAATCTTGAAGGAGCAGACTCATCTGTTATTGATATCGGAAGACCCATGTTGCCTGTTGTTACAAAAGTTTTTACATTCCCATTTGGAACAAGAATTGATAGTGTTCTTGTGAGTTTTTCTGACGAAAACACCATGACTTTGTCAAAGCCAATTCAGTGTGCCGCTGAACCTTCAACTGTCGGCTATCAAATAAAGATGAATGCCGTAAAAGTAAATGCGAATACAAATTTGTATCCATCAAATAGATATAGTTACAAGACTGGAATGGGGTTGGGTGGCAACGAACATGTACTGTATCTTGCTGTGCAATGTTATCCCGTTAGATATTCCTCTATCGGAAACACCATCTATTACAGTGGAAGCGCAAACATTCAAGTAACTTACGAAGAGCCAACAAATCCAACAATATTTAATGATGAATACGACATGGTTATCATATCTCCATCTGAGTTTTCAAACGCTCTTCAGCAGTTGATAGAACACAAAAACAACAATAACGTTAGAACCATAATTAAAACAACTGAGGAGATATACTCAGAATACAGCGGCTTTGATAACGCAGAGAAAATAAAATATTTTATAAAAGATGCCATTGAAACATATGGCATTAATTACGTTCTCCTTGTAGGTAGTGTTGATAAATTACCTACTAGAACTACATGGTTTTTCCAGGCATACCATCAACATTATTGGAATGAGTCTGTTCTTTCCGATCTTTATTTTGCTGATATCTATGACTCTGAAGGAAATTTCTGCAGTTGGGATTCCAATGGCAACGGTCTGTATGGAGAAATATATGAGAATTGCCCTGGTACAAACGATACCGTGGATCTTTACCCTGATGTCAATATAGGTCGTATACCATGCCAAAGGAATTACGAATTGAACACAGTCGTCGATAAAATAATCCACTATGAAACAAATACATACAACAAAAGTTGGTTTAAAAAGATAATACTAGTCGGTGGAGATACCTTCCCAGATGACCACAGCCCTAGTTATGAGGGTGAGCAAAAGAATTTGATAACAGAAAGTATAATGACTGATTTTACTCCGACTACACTATGGACCTCAGATGGAACATTTAACTCATTAGCACTGAACTTAGCAATAGATGGAGGCGCTGGGTTTGTAGACTACTCAGGCCATGGTTTTGAGATAGGTGTTGCTACTCATCCTCCAAATAGTCAGGACTGGGTTGCATATCACACCAACAATCTCGTAGGTGCTTTGAATGGATATAAACTTCCCATAATATTTTTTGATGCGTGTTTAACTGCAAGACTAGATTTCAACTGGTCTGATCTTTTTGGTTATATCCTACCTGCTGGTGGAGATTCTGGAAATTCTTATCCCTCAATGGAGAATATGGATTACCAGGCACTACAAGAAATTACGGGCGAACAAATTGTAGGTTCACCAGAAGTGCTATCTTTGGGTGATAGGCTGTTCCCATGTTTTGCTTGGTGCTTCGTTAAAAAAAGTGCTGGTGGTGCTATTGCAACCATTGGAGCTACTAGAACAGCATATGGAGGTATAGATATGGGTTGCGGCTATCTATCGCTACAGTACTACAGAGCATACAGCAGCAGCGATACAGTATCTGAGATGCTAACGAAGGCGCAGACTGCGTATTTAAACAACATTTGGTGGGACTATTTCACAGTTGAAGAATTCATTCTTATAGGCGACCCGAGTCTGAAAATCGGAGGTTATCCAACAAGCGGAGATTCTCAGGGCAATGAATACGTCAGTCAGAACAGCCAACAAATCAACCAACAACAATACCAGAGTGTTCCTTTCAACCAACAGCAGAGCACATCGTTATTACAAGTAATAAGAACAACTAAACAGACAACTAACAACTAAAAAATCCTCTCTTTTTTTCTTTTTTAAATTTTAATTCAGATATCTCTTCTTTTGAAAAAGAAATATGCTATTATTAACGGAATAATTAACCACAGTACATGGACAAGCATTACTGCCCCTGTACTTAAGAAATCGGGCAGCGTTACTGAACCTGCCCCTAACCCCAATTGGTCTAACCCAAAACCTCTTAAAACTGCAATTTGATTTAAACTCGTTGGATTCAAAAAGTCTTGAACCCAATACCAACTCGGAAGGCCGGCACGACCGAGTTCTTCGATTTTATATCCGGTGCCAATTAAGATTCCTAAAAATATAGAACCTAGTATTTGGCCCCAAAAAAATAGAATAAGCCCTCCGCCAATTGAAGTAATTCTTCTTTTAAAATATGAGGAAATGCAGATTGACAAACTAAGATAAATTAATCCTAAGAGGACAGTCAAAAAGATAAATATCAGAAAACCAAGCCAGTATTCACCGCTCGTTGTTATGGTTATTATTATTCCACCTATGCCAAATCCTACCAGAATTGAAGCCACAATTACCAAACCAAGTCCGAAAAATTTCCCAAGTAGCACCTCCAGTCTTGTGACTGGATAGGAAAGAACAACAGAAAATGAACCACTTTCTGCTTCACCAGAGATCGTTGAAAAGCCTAAAATAATGGCAATCAAAGGAATGACGATTGATGAAATGCTAATCAATCTAATGGCAGTTACTTGTGGATCAGCAAGCCTTCCATTTGCACCTGCTAGATAAGAAAATAGTAAAACTAAAAGGAAAAGAAGAACTGTCAATATTATTACCCACTTATTTCGTATATTATCAAGGAACTCCTTCTTTGCAACATAAAAAATCGACTTCTGATTTATCGAACCCATCAATTTATGCCCCCTCTTTAAATAACAATTTCATGAACGCCTCTTCCAAAGACGGGTCTATTGTTTTTATATCTTTAATTTGAAATCCTGCTTTTTCAAGAGCCGCAATTACTTTTATTCTAACTGAATAGTCACAGGTAATAAATAGAATATTTTCTTTTGCTTCTACCGAATCGATGCCTTCTATTTTTGATAAAACACCCGGTATTTTTCCATTTAAATCAGATATATATATCTCAAGGCGCGGTTTAATTTTTAAAAGTTTATTTAAATTTGGAACGGTATCCTCAGCAACAAGCCTGCCTTTATCAATAATTGCAACTCTATTACAGAGACTCTGAACCTCAGAAAGGATATGAGACGAAAACATAATTGTTGCACCCCGCTCATTTAACATTTTAATTTTATCTCTGACTATTTTAACCCAACGTGCATCAAGACCTGAAGTTGGCTCATCTAAGATATAAACAGATGGATTTCCAATCATAGTTTGGGCAATACCAAGTAGTTGGAGCATTCCTTTTGAAAAATTACCAACTTTTTTATTAATTGAATCTTCAAGACCAACCTCTTTTAAAAGAGGTTTTACTACCGATTTATCAACTCCTTTTAATTCACAAAAGAAATTTAGCGTCTGCACAGGCGTTAAATTATCATAAAAAGCAAGTTTTTCTGGAAGATAACCGATGCTTCTTTTTATTTCCTTACCATTTTTTGCTATATCAAGGCCGTTTATCTTGATATTGCCAAAATCTACCTTAATTAAACCAAGCATTGCTTTTATAGTCGTTGATTTTCCTGCACCATTAGGACCAAGAAAACCATAGATTTCCCCACTTGCAACATTAAAAGAAATATTGTCTACCGCCTTGAAATCTTTAAATATTTTTGTAAGTCCACTAACCTGTATACTGAAAGAGCTGGCTAGTTTTTCGCCGGGGAATGTAAATACGCCTTTCAAATTACAGTTAGGACAAGTTACAACGATCTTTTCTCCGGGATTACCCTCAATTGTAACATGGGTTTTACAATTTGGGCATCTGATAGTTTTCGTAATCATGTGTTGCCGGACATATTATTATAACATAAATATTTTTGTATCTAAAAACTGGCATCATAACCTGTTGTTATTATGAGTTTTTTACAATTATGAATCCAGTTCAATTTAACAGAAATAAATACTAATGTAAACTATTATTTATTATATATTGTTACTCTAAATTGGTTTTATGAAAATTCGAAGTGTTTCATTTGATACATCGTTCTTGCTTAAGGATAGTTTTTTTGTTGATACTGCCATTAAAAAAATAGAACACGATTGCCTTCCTTGTTTTATTACTACAACAGTTGCATCTGAGTTGGAGCAACTTAAAGTCTTTGGTCGTATAACTGAAAAAGAGTATAAACAAGCAAGTAAAAGATGGAAACGTGTCCATGCGACTGTCATTGATTTTAAAAACCATTTACTATCTGGCTCTTTCGGTAAAGCATGTATGATTTCCATGGAAAAATATCACGGAGTAAAACCTGCAGACATTGTAAATGATTGCAGTATCTTGGTTTCTGCATTGAAAAATGGTGTTGATGTGTTTCTTTCTGAGGATTTTCATTTCACATCTAAAATCACAAAAGAGGTTGTTGACGAGGTATCGAGCATGGCTTGCCGTGAGTTTCATATGATGTGTGATACACATCTCTATAGTGTTAATGCTGAGACTTTTTTAGAGGCGTACAAAGATGGTAATCTTGATCTAGATATTGTAATCTCTCGATTAAAGGATATACGTAAAAACGGTAAACTTCTCACGTCTAATAAAAAAGAGTTTTATAGTTAGGTTATTATTATCTACTTGTTTGTTGGGAGGTTTTCATACGGATGAATCAGTAAAGAATTGGTCTCTTCCTGATGATGCAAAAAAAGTGCTAATTGAACGATTTAAACAACTTAAAGAAAAAGTGTTTCTAGAGATATTTACTAAGGATGGAACAAACGATCAACTTAATTTGTTGACTACTCTTTTTGTTAAAGAGCTTGTTAAACTTTCTGATAAGATTACCGTGAATTTTCATAAGATTGATGACGATGCTTCTAAGAAATATAAGGTTTCTCGTTCGCCAACGATTTTGTTTAACCCTGAAAAATACAGAATTAGATATACTGGTGCACCTTTCGGTGAAGAAAGTCGTTCTTTTATTGATACCATCATTATGGTTTCCCAGCAGAATAGTTTCCTTTCAAAAGGTTCTAAAGAGACGCTTTCTAAGCTTAGTGAACGGCGACATGTTCAGGTTTTTGTAACACTGAATTGTCCTTATTGCCCGGGTCAGGTTTTAAATGCGTTTAAAGCAGCAATGGAACGTCCTGACATGGTTTCTGCGGAAGCTGTAGAATCCATGGAGAATGTCGACCTTGCTAAGAAGTATAATGTTGGTGCAGTTCCTCACACGATAATTAATGATAAAACTATTAGTCGTGGTTTTGAGCCTGAGGAACGTTTTATTAACGAGCTTGTTACAATGAAGCCTGCGGAGGAATTGACACAAGAGATACAACCTAATGGCGAACATGTTCATGTTAATGTGATAATAGTCGGTGGCGGACCTGCAGGACTTACGGCTGGTATCTATGCTGCACGTAGTGGCCTTGAGACTGTTATTCTAGAAAAAGCAATGGCTGGTGGTCAGGTTTCTATAACTCCCATGGTTGAGAACTGGCCTGGTTTCCGTAGCATACCTGGTAAACAGCTGATGGATATGATTAACAACCAAGTTCGTGGTTATGTACCTATTTTAGAAGGACAAGAAGTTGTGGAGATTAAAGTTGGTAAACATGTTGAGGCAATATCTACCGGCGGACATTTCATTGGTCAGGCTTTGATTCTTGCCACAGGTACTTTCCACCGCCATCTTGGTGTTACTGGCGAGGAAAAATTGTATGGTCATGGTGTTAGTTACTGTGCTACTTGCGATGGATATTTTTATAAAAATAAACCCGTGGTTGTTGTTGGTGGTGGTAATACTGCCATGACCGACGCATTGTATTTGAAGAATCTCGGTGCTAAAGTCACCATTATTGCGCATGGATCTAATCTTCAAGGCGAGCAACCATTGAAAGACTCTGTAGAGCAGGAAAAAATTCCTGTGATCTGGAATACGGAGGTTACAGAGGTGCTTGGTGACAAACTGGTTAATGGTGTAAAAATTAAAAACAAGAAGGATGGTAGTGCGAAAGAACTGAAGACAGATGCCGTATTTGTTGCAATTGGCGAAGTTCCTAATAATCAGCTTGCTAGCCAGATTGGTTTAAAGCTTGACGAGTATGGATATGTTACTATTGACCGCTATGGCAGGACTAATATTCCTAGAGTTTATGCTGCTGGTGATATCACAGGTGGTGTCCGTCAGATTGTAACAGCTGTTGGTGAGGGTGCATCTGCTGCTTCGTCAGCATTTGAAGATATCTCTCGTCCATATTGGCTTCCAAAAAAATAATTAGACTTTGATACAAAACAACTCAATTGTTTGTTTATTAATTTATAATTACTCTAGCCTATAATGAACAATCCATTGGGCTTTTCTAAGTCGTTTTGAAAAAGAGAGGAGGTTCATCCACCCAAGTTTCTTTTCATGATCGTCAAAAATTGTCCATTCATCAAGGAATCTAATATCTTGGCCCCATTGTTCTATGTCCCTGCCATTTTGTATACCAAAATACAATGTCACATCTGGACCTAGATGGTGATCTCGTTGGAATTTCTTCTTCCAACGTTCTTTTTTCAGTGTGTTTATTACAAAAGTGTTCTCTACTTCGCAAACAAGTTCACATCCTGGAAATTTTTGCTGAAGTTTAAGAACAAGGAATTTTACGTCGTCTTCATGAAGGTACATTAATAGTCCTTCAGCGATGAAGAGTATCTTTTTCTTTGGGAGTTGTTCTATCCATTGAAAATCAAGCACTGATGATGCAATCATATGGTATCGTGCTGTTTCCTGGAAAAATCGTTTCCTAATCTCAATTACTTCCGGAAGGTCAAGGTCGTACCATTCCATGGTTCCGTTATCTATTCTTGAAAAACGCGAGCTTAAACCGCATCCGAGTTCCACGATTGTCCCGTTTGAAGCGTGTTTTAGGAAATCCTGACAATATCTATCAAATTTTCTTGTTCGTAATGAAAGAAAAGCAGTTAGTTTTTTGTTTGAGTGTTTCCGTATTTTTCCTTTAGCTAGTTGTCTGTGCAATGGCGAGTTGGATATTAAGAAAAATTTGTTGAGTTTTTCTGTGATTTCAACTGCTTTACTGTCAGTGATAACAGGATTTTCTGATAGAGTCTCTAGAGATCTTGCATACAGTGGAATTAGTAATGTTTCTGAAATGTCAGTAATATTGTTTATTTGATCTTTAAACATTTTCCGTCACCGAGCGATAATCTGTTATCGCCTTTAATGTTTTGGAGCTACATGTGATAACCTGGATCATTAAAATTTATATATCAAAACATTATTAACATGTGTTAATATTATTAAATTGGAAAAAGGGGAGAAAAAAACATGTATAAAAATAAGATATTTTTGAAGCTTTTGATATTATCAGTGATTGCCATCATGCTGGTCGCACCCGCTAGCGTAATTGCATATAACATAGAATCTGGACAAGCCACTCAACCTAATCCAGATCCAAACAATCCAATTGAGAATCCTCCTACATCATTTGACCTACGGAACGTAGATGGTCATAACTATGTAACTTCCGTAAAGGATCAAACAGGTGGTACGTGTTGGACACATGGTACGATGGCCGCGCTTGAAGGAAATCTATTGATAACAGGAAACTGGAATACAACTGGGCATACTGAAGAACCGAATCTTGCAGAATATCATCTGGATTGGTGGAACGGATTTAATACATTTAACAACGATGATTTCCCTGGCAGTGGTCTTCAGGTTCATAACGGGGGAGATTATCTTATAGCCTCTGCGTATATAACTCGTGGTGACGGAGCAGTTTATTGTGCAGCTGCAAATGATGATACTGAGGAGGACGCGGCCTGGTACTACACCACGCCAGCTCGCTATGATAGCTCCTATGAGATCTTTTATCCTACTGACATAGAATGGTTCGTCGCAGGATCGGATTTGAGTGACATCGACACCATCAAGGAAATACTCATGATAAATGGGGTTATGGGAACATGTATAGATTACGAGTCTCAATTTATCCATAACTATGGAAGTTATTATGCTTTTTATCAACCATCAACGTCACCTACCGATCCAAACCATGCTGTTGCTATCGTAGGTTGGGATGACAACAAAGTCACACAGGCATCACTACCCGGCGCATGGATTTGTAAAAACAGCTGGGGTTCATGGTGGGGTCCCGAAGGCGGGTACTTCTGGGTATCCTACTACGATAAATGGTGCTGTCAACAACCAGATATGGGCGCAGTGTCATTCCAGGACGTACAACTCAAATCTTATAACAACACTTACTACTATGATTATCATGGCTGGCGAGACACCTTGAGCGATATCTCAGAGGCGTTCAATGCATTTACAGCAAATGGAAACGAAACACTTCAAGCAGTAAGTTTCTATACAGCTACAGACGACGTTCAGTATCAGGTTAAGGTTTACGATCGATTCGAAGGCGGCGTCCTGTTAGACGAACGTGCCACAACATCCGGAACAATCACCTACCGAGGATACCATACGATTCCACTTGACAATCCAGTAGGATTCCCTGCAGGCGATTCTTTCTATATCTACGTAAAACTCTTCTCTGGCGGACAGCCCATCGACCGGACTTCTGACGTACCAGTTTTACTAGGTTCACATGACAGAACTATCGTGAAATCCATATCGCACCCTGAAGAGAGTTACTACCTTAGTGGATCCAGCTGGGTTGATCTATACAACTATACATTCACCGATCCAACATGGGATCACACAGCAAATTTCTGTATCAAAGCATTCACTAATGGAGGATTTGCACCAGCATATCCTGATTTGAGCTGTACAGGAGAACTCAGTTGGAGTAAAGTAAAACCAGGTGCTACAGTTATAGGTGACTTTACTGTTGAAAACATCGGAGAACCACAATCACAACTTGATTGGGAGATCACAGAATGGCCCACTTGGGGCAATTGGACATTTACACCAATGAGTGGCGATGACCTAACACCTGAAGATGGAATAGTCAATGTACATGTGAGCGTTATAGCACCCTCTGAAAAAAATACATTCACCGGAACAGTAAAAATAGTCAATAAAAACAATCCTAGCGATTACGGAGAAATAACGATATATCTCAAAACCCCGAGAGTCATGACAGGACTTTATTTACTACAACGAATATTCGAGAGACACCCAAATCTTTTCCCTATGCTTAGACATATATTCAAACTTTGATCAAATAAATCGACTATAGCGTCATAAAAAATATTCTTATTTCATAGCAGACAGATTAATCTCAATCCTTTGATCTAGTAAAGAACAAGCCTATTAGAAAATATTTATTATTTCTTTTCGCATTGAGACTAAATAACCATGGACGCGGAACTAAAACCAGTTCTTAATGAACCCATACTTATAATAAACAATAAAATAATGGTTGTTGCAGACCTACACATAGGTATAGAAAGTGAACTAAGGGAACAAGGAATAAACACTGCATCTCAGACGCAAACTATGACAGATAGTTTAATTGCTTTATGTAAAAAATACAAACCAAAAGAAATCATTCTATTAGGTGACATTAAGCACAACATACCATCATCAACCATACAAGAAAGAAAAGACGTGAGAAACTTTTTAGAAACCATACAACAAATTGGAGAAGTTCATTTAATTCCTGGCAACCATGACGGCAACATACAAAAAATAACACCGCAGGATATAACTATTCATCCATCGGATGGTTTTATACTCGAAGATCTTGGTTTTGTACATGGGCATAGATGGCCTAGCGAAAAAGTCATGCAGTGTGAACAAATAATAATGGCGCACACCCATCCAACGATAATGCTTACAGATAGATTGGAACACAAAACATTTGAGCCGTGCTGGTTAAAAGCAAAAACCATCAAAGACAAATTAAAGGAAAAATATCCTAATGCAAATGATCCACAGATATTGATAACACCAGCTTTCAACCCGCTATGTGGAGGCATCTCTGCAAACCGAGATGGAATCATGGGACCGATAGGCAAAATAATAGATGTTGAAAATACGGAGGTTTACCTACTTGATGGTTCTTCTCTTGGAAAAATAAAAGATATCAAATAAGCAAGTTAAGCTTAAATAATCCATTTATAATAATGGGAGACAAAAACCCAGATGTTGGTGAACTATGGAATTAAATCTATCAGAAAACATGAGAAAAAACATATCTATCTTCCTACTAATAATATTACCTTGGATTGTTATAGGTCTAGGTCTTGTTTTCAATGTTTATTTCGTGTTTTATTATGTACTCTCAATCCTGTGGTTTGGTATGGGCTTTATCTTCTACGGTGCATTAAACTAGAGAAGAAAACAATAAATATTGGACAGTGTTGCATTTTGATTCAATGACATCGGTTTTTTCAATTTTAAATCCAAATATCCAAAAACATCTTGCTTCAAAAAATATACAGGAGCCTACTGAACCTCAGATAAAGGCTATACCAGAGATAATCTCTGGCAAGAATGTTTTGTTAATAGCACCGACAGGTCTTGGTAAAACAGAAGCGGCACTACTTCCAATTTTTCATAATTTTTTAAAAGAAAAAGTTGCTGAACAAGATAAGAAAAACAAGGGAATATCGATTCTTTACGTTACACCACTGAGAGCATTAAACCGTGATATGCTGAGAAGAACAATCCAGTGGGGGAAAGAACTTGGTATAGATATAGCTGTAAGACATGGTGACACCTCGCAGGGTGAAAGAGCAAGGCAATCAACAAATCCGCCAGACATGATGATAACAACACCAGAAACACTGCAGATCCTTTTTATTGGTAGAAGACTAAGGAAGCATCTAGAGAAAACTAGATGGGTTATTGTTGATGAAATACATGAACTGGCAGGTGATGAGAGAGGAGCACAACTTTCTGTCGCACTAGAAAGACTATATGAGGTAACTAAAGAAAAGCAGCATGATTTCCAGAGAGTAGGATTATCAGCAACTGTGGGTTCGCCAGATGAAGTAGCGAAATATCTTGGTGGGCTGGAAAACAATAAACCCCGTTACGTAACAATACTGGAGGTTGATGTAACAAAACATCTGGATATAACTGTAGAGTTGCCAACAGCACAAAAAAGTGATTACAGTAGCGCAAAAAACCTGTCTATGGAACCAATGTCTTTTGCATCATTACGTAGATGTAAAGAACTCATAGACGATCATACGAAAACACTGCTTTTCATAAACACTCGTGACGGGGCAGAAATTCTAGCGTCACGTTTCCACATGTGGGAAAAAGACATGCCTATAGGTGTGCATCACGGCTCGTTATCTAAAAATGCTAGGGTTGAGGCTGAAGATGATTTCAAAAGCGGTAAACTTAAATCACTCATATGCACCTCATCACTGGAATTGGGTATTGATGTGGGTGATACGGATTTTGTTATACAGTACAATTCGCCTAGAGAAGTAACTAGAATAGTGCAGAGGATAGGTAGGTCAGGTCATAGTATAGGAAAAACATCAAAAGGGACCATCATAGCAACACACCCAGAGGATTTGGCAGAAAGCCTTGTGATAGCAAGAAAAACACTGAAAGGAGAATTAGAGGAGCTGAGAGTGAGACAAAACCCCCTGTCGGTTTTGACCAACCAGATAACATCAATAGCTCTGGAGTACGGTAGGATCAAATCGAACAAAATGTACAACGTAATCAGAAGAGCCTATCCGTTTCACAACCTTAAACAAGATGTTTTCAACAAAACCCTGCAGCAACTGAAAAACCAGCGGACGATATGGCTGGAAGACGATTTTATTGCGAAACGCACAAACTCTAGAAACTATTTTCTTGAAAACATATCTATGATACCTGATGAAAAAACATTCATGGTAATAGACATAAGCACAAGAAACAAGATAGGGACACTTGATGAGAGTTTTATTCTAAACTACGGTTTTGATGGAGCAAGATTCATACTGAAGGGTAGACCATGGATAATAGTGAAGAGAGATGAGAAAGGGATACTGGTATCGCAATCAAAGGAGATGGGAACTATACCGTCTTGGGCTGGTGAAGACATACCAGTCCCTTATGAGGTGGCTAGAGAAGTGGGACAACTTAGGAGATTTGCATCAGAAGAAAAAGACTTAGGAAATTATCCTTGTAATAAAGAAACATTAAACAAAATCCTGAAACAGGTTGATGAGCAGAAGAGGCAGGGTTTTAAATTACCAGACGACAAGAACATAACCATTGAAGTGGAAGATAAAACAATTATCATAAACGCATGTTTTGGAACCAAGGTGAATGAAACACTTGGCCGCCTGATATCGGCTTTGTTAGCGCAATCTATAGGTGAAAGCGTTGGGATAAACAGCGATGCGTACAGGATAAGCTTGGAGCTACCGGGACGCATACCGGTAGATAGAATCAAAGATATACTATTGAAAACAAAACCAGAAACTCTAGATTATCTATTGGAAACCATTCTGAAAAACTCTACATATATCCGGTGGCAGCTTGTACACGTAGCAAGAAAGTTCGGCGCTATAAGCAAAAACTTTGACTATAAAAACGTCGGAGCAAAAAAGATACTTACCCTTTTTGATAACAGCCTTATATATGAGGAATCTGTGGATAAGCTACTATGGGAGAGGATGGATTTAGAAAACACACAAAAAGTACTAAGGATGATACAGAACAACGAGATAAACATCCACATACAGCGATTTTCACCGATTGCATTAGCAGGTTTCGAGACGATACGCGGACTAATGATACCGCAAAGAGCAGATCGGTCAATATTGATGGCTTTGAAAAACCGTTTGGAAAATACTGATATAACACTTGTTTGCACGAACTGCAATCACACCTGGACGACTACGGTGCATAGAGTAGACGCAAAACCGAGGTGCCCGAAATGCGGTGCAATAAAAATAGCTGCAGTAAACAGATATAGAAGTGACATAGTAAAGCTACTGGCGAAGAAAAACAGGACAAAGGAAGAAGAAAAAGAGGTTAAAAGGATACATAAAAACGCTAGCTTGATATTAAGTCATGGTAAATATGCTATACTAACACTCATGGCTAGAGGAGTAGGACCAGATACTGCAACTAGAATCTTGGGTAAATACAACAAAACCAGCCTAAATAAATCTGAGGAACTACAGATAAAACTCTTGCAAGATATTCTAAAAGCAGAGCTAACTTATGCAAGGACTAGAGGTTTCTGGGACAACAACTCCCAAGGTAAGAGAAATTTTAATAACACAATAACGTATTGATATATGCGTATACTAAGAGTAGAGGGTGTGGATGCCACCTTTAGAAAATAGAGAGTTGACCATAGGTCTATTAAAAACCGTGGTAGACGTAATAAGTAGAAGAACTTCCGAAGTCTACGCGGTTGTAATAATAGACAGAATAATTGGTGAACTAAGAAAAAAATATGATTTTCTGAGATACATACAGATAAAAATAGCGCAATACTGGGAGTCAGTTGAGATAGTAAACGTAGAATCAGATATAAATAAGGTTGAACAAGAAAAATTGAACATGTTTCTGGTAGAATTTTTCAAAAAACTGACAGAGTCGATGGATAAAAGCGCTGGTTATTATTTTATTAGAGAAATCAAAGAAAACCTGCCATTAAACTTTGAGTCGATAATGAAAAAGTCAGGCTTAGACCTAGATGTTTTACAGTTGGAGTACATAACAGAAATAAAAGTGTTGAACAAACTGAAAATAGAAAACTCAGAGATGCTGAGAATCGTACTAAAAGTGCTTTTTGACATACTGGATATAGAGAGCGACAGAAAAAACGCTATACAGGCACTAAATTATATAGTGACGAGATTAAAAACCGAATACGATTTTTTAGAGCATGTTGAGATAAACGACGTAATGTACATGCAGGGTACAGACGTTATTATAGTATCAAAAAATATAGATACTGTAGAACAAAAAAAATTAGGGGACCTGATACAAAGAATTCTGCAGGAAACAAATAGGTCTCTGAAAGAAAAAGGCGGTCATCAGTTTATAGAGAGATTCAGAAACAGGCTCACCGAGGATTATCTGCTTAAGTTAGAAGAGATAGGTGTAAATCTTGACGTGATACAGTTGACACATGAGGCGTTAGTTAAACAGGTGATAAAATCATTGGTTGATGTATTAAGTGAGGCTAGTGCACAAAGTTATGCGGTACTTGCGGTGGATAATGCTCTGAAAAAAATGGATGATAGATACAGTTATCTAAAGTATGTGAAGATAGACAACACACGATACTCTGAGGGCATCAATGCAATCAGTATACCGTCTGGTCTTAACTCTGTTAGATCATCGGAGATCGGTAGAGCCATACAAAAAATCATAGAAAGCATAGCTATCTCCCTTGGGGATGAAGCAGGTCAATATTTCATAGAAAGGTTCGCACAACATATGGGAAAAACCTATCTCTCAAGAATGGAGGAGATGGGCGTAAATCTACACATGGTACAACTGAAACAAAACCTGCTATGGTAAAATTAGTTTATATAGAGGAAATTTTAGTATTTATTTCTCGATAGCTTTAAATATAAAAAAACATGTATTTATTATATTAGAATGAAGGTTCTATACAAAACAGCATTAATTGTAGCAATAGCTATACTGTTGATTTCTTCTAGTTATATAGTGTTCTTCACGGAAACAAAACAAACAGAAAACAACAACACAAACGGCAACAATAATAGTAACCAAAATAACACCAATGGTAATAACAACAATAGTAACAATAACAACAATAACCAAGATTTTACGCATGTAGTTCTGGTTGAAGAAGCTACAGCTACATGGTGCTCAAACTGTCCAGTGGTTGCAGATGTTTTACACAAAGAATACAACAACTCAGGTAAACCTGATTTTTATTATATAAGCATGGTGGAGGATAAAAACACCAAAGCGCACAACCGACTTTACAAAGACTACAATGTACTAGGATTCCCCACTGTTTTCCTTGATGGTGGATACGGCGTGATAATGGGTTCAAGCGATTTCGAAAAGAACTTTAACGAAAAACTCGCGGAAGCAAAAAACAGACAAACCCCTAAACTAATAATAAATCTAAAAACCAAATGGAATGAAACCAGAAAAGAAATCACAATCACAGCAACTATAGAGAATGAAGAAATTACGACATACAATGGGCACTTAAAAGTCTATATAACAGAGATAAACAGTCCGTGGTCTGACTGGGCTGGTAACGCATACAATTTTGCATTCTTGGACTACGCAATAGATGAGGATATAGAATTACAAAGCAATAAAAATCAAACAATCACTGAAACATGGAGTGCGGTAGATGCTGGATACAAAAATGTAATCAAAGAAAATCTATGGATTGTAGCGACAGTCTTTAATCAGAAATCAACAAAAGAATATGCTGACCCGTCAAAAAATGGTAATGCATTTAACGCGTACTTTGCTGATGCTACAACCGCAACTAGAGTGGCAGAGGGTTCTTTACCACCAACTGTAGGAATAAGTTCACCTAGGCAGTGGGAATTATATCTACTAGGCAAAGAGATAGGAAAAACACTAAGAGGAAGAACTCTCATAATTGGTAAAACGACAATAAAAATCAATTACCAGGCAGACGCAGGTCTAGAAAAAGTAGAATTCATAATAAAAGGCGGATTCAGACAGATAAAAGAAACAGTAACAAAAGAACCTTATGAATTCAATTGGAATTCATTTGCACTTGGGAGATACACGATAGTAGTAAACCTGTATGATAAAGAAGGTAGAACAGCCACAGACAGTATAGATGTAGTTGCGTTTATACCATGATTAAATTATTTTTATCTTACTAATACATCAGTCTCCTGTTCATATTTGCAATCATATTTCTTGCAAGTATCACAAAAAAGGGATAAAAACCAAATCTAATACTTCGTAGTACTCTTTTTACGACATGTTGTGTAGAATAATATTCAATGTACATTTTTTTGACGCCGGCCAATAGTTCTTCTTTCGTAATATTTTTAGGTTTAAATACGACATTTTTCATGTTGTATCTTGACCAATCTTTTGTTAATATCCGTCCTTCATTTTCCAGTTTTTTATATAGGGGCGTTCCAGGAAAAGGTGTGACTACGCAGAAATCTGCAACATCTATATCTGCCTCTTTTATAATTTTGAGCGTTTCATCAAAAACATCCTTTGTATCCGTATCAAAACCAAACATAAAAGATCCAATAACAATCATTTTATTTTCATGTATATTTTTTACGGCTTTGATATATTCATCTACTTTGTTTGTTTTTTTCCCAATTTCATCCAGTGTTTTTTGTGATACAGATTCAAATCCTACGAGCCATGACACGCAGCCTGCCTCTTTTGATAGTTGAACAAGTTCTTTATCGTTAGCAAGCATATCTGAGTTACCATTACAAAAAAATTTTTTGTTTAATCCTTTCATTTTTTTGAAAAGGGATTTTGTATAAACTGGGTTTATAGTAAGTGAATTATCATAGAACATTATAGTCTTTTGTGGTATAGATTTTATTTCATCTACAACTTCATCAACAGGTCTTGTAAAATATTGTGAACCGCCCGGGATATTTGTTTCTGGACAGAATTCACACAGGTAAGGGCATCCCTTTGTTGCCTCGATAGCACCTGTCATTACAAAACCAGGTATCTCAACTTTTGTTGGTGGGATTTTAATAGATTTGTCGTATTTTTTTGGTCCATAAAATGGTTTTAATTTACTATTTTCAAAATCATCCAGCAGTTCAAGCCAGAGGACCTCATTTTTTCCTATCAACACACTATCCGAATGTTTTTTAGTTTCTTCGGCAAAGATTGAAGGGTACCAACCACTCATTACAACTGGTATATTTTTTTGTCTGAAGGTTTCGGCTATTTCATAGGCTCTAGTAAAACTTGAAAAGTTGAAGTTTATTAGAACTATATCGTACCTTTCATCAAAATCAATATCGGAATATCTCTCATCAACAACTTTTATAGAGTGTTTTTTAGGTGTTATTGCTGCCAACTGTCGAGCGTACAATGTAGGAAGGATGGAAAACGTATTCAATAATAGTTTTTCAGAAAGCCTTAGTTTTTTCCCCCCCAACCAAAAGTTTTCTACTATCAATATTTTCATTATTTTCTAAGAAAATAAGGGACACGTATATATAAGTAATCTTAATTGTCATAAACTAGGGGGAAAAATGAATTCATTCTACAATCCGATTTTCCTATCAAGAATTATCAAAAGTTATTTGTTCGACATCGACAGATTAAGAGAACTCAGTGATGAAGAAATAAGGAGATATCAAGATAAAAGTTTTAGAAGGATAGTCAAATTTGCCTATACTGTACCTCTATATCATGATAAATACAAAAAAGCAGGTATCCATCCAAGCGATATCAATGGTATTAATGATATTGAAAAACTTCCTACAGTTTCCAAACATGACTTTAAAAATTATTATCCTGATGGCATAGTATCTTCGAAAATCAACAAGGATAAATTAATAGAAGTTTCAACATCCGGAACTACGGGAAAATCTCTTTCTATTTATGTTGATATGTTTGATATTGTTGTTGGTCTTTTTGGTTACATCAGGTCTTTAAGGGAACACAATATTAGTTGGAGAAAAGACAAACTCACCATTATTGGTGATTTTGCTCCGCATACTGTTGAAACAGGGTATATAAGAAGAGGTTTACAGCCACAGCTTGCCCCTAGTATATTTTTGAGGAATATGCAGTGGCTAAACACCAATGATCCGCCAGAAAAAATAATAGAAGAGATAGACAAATTCAAACCTGATTTTTTAGGAGGATATACTGGCATGCTCGGTCATCTTGCTATTCTCAAAGAAAAGGGATTGGGTAAGAATATCTCTCCAAGAGTCATCGCCTCAACAGGTGCTCCACTTAGCACCCCTCTGAAGGAACTGATTGAAAAAACATTTAATGCTCAAGTTTTTGAATCTTATGGTTCAACAGAATCA
>Ga0172362_10000972_pt1 | contig 24256 bp, 19 predicted proteins | sample LakKivs1_kivu2a2_FD_114534 | JGI IMG/M metagenome (GOLD analysis project Ga0172362, IMG submission 114534) | Sediment microbial communities from Lake Kivu, Rwanda - Sediment s1_kivu2a2 | ecosystem: Environmental > Aquatic > Freshwater > Lake > Sediment | place: Rwanda: Western Province, Lake... | reverse complement strand
TGCCGACGCCTCCTTGGAATTCAGCGGCTTCGTCGGTCAGTATATCTCCGTAAAGGTTAGGCAGGACGAGAACCTGGAAGTCGCGCCTTCTTTTTTCATCGACCAGCTTGGCGGTCATAATGTCGATGTACCAGTCGTCAGCCTGAATTTCAGGGTATTCTTTGGCGACCCGGTAAAAGTTTTCCAGGAAGCGGCCGTCTGACGTTTTGATGATGTTGGCTTTGGTGATGCAGGTGACCCGGTTGCGGCCGTACTTTCGGGCATGATCGAAGGCCAGCCGGCAGATTCTTTCGGACCCGGGGCTGCTGATCAGCTTGAAATCGATCGATATATCTTCGCCGACGTCGACGCCATACGGTCCCAGAGCGTAAAGGTCCTCTGTATTTTCCCTGAAAAACATCCAGTCTATGCCCTGCCTTGGTACGCGCACGGGCCGGACATTGGCGAAAAGATCCAGTTCTTTACGCATGGCCACATTACAGCTTTCGATGTTGGGCCAGGGATCTCCCTTTCGAGGCGTGGTCGTGGGGCCTTTGAGGGTCACGTGATATTTTTTGATCTCGGCCAGGACGTCGTCCGGGATGGCCTTATTATGGGCAGCCCGGTTCTCGATGGTCAAACCTTCAATTTCCCCTATTTCCACCTTGCCTTTCTTAAGTTCTTCATCAAGGAGGGTTTCCAGGACTCTCTTGGATTCGGCCGCTATGAAAGGCCCTATTCCGTCGCCGGGCAGAATTCCGATCTTGAGGGGTTTTATCTTGGAGTAATCCACCCAGTCCGGCTCTGATTTTATCCTCTCCACCCGCTGCAACTGTTGCTCGAGGATTTTGCCGAAGTGTTCTTTGGCTTTCTCGATGCTGGTCTTTTCCATGATTCTTTTCCTCCGGATAGTTCTTTTGATAGTCGATTAAAGAAGGATTTTAATATAGAAGGAGAGGCGAAATCAATATTTTTGTTGATTTGTTTTTATGGTATATTTTGTCAGAATACCATAAGAATATACTTAGATGCAGGAGTTAAAGATGCTTGATTCTTATTTGGAAAAAGCCGGAGAAAGGGAAAAAGCCGCTCTGCCGCCGCTGCCGTTGACAGCCGAAGATGTGGAGGAAATCTGTCGTTTTCTTGAAAATCCTGGTTCTGAAGAAACCAAATTTTTCCGCTGGCTTCTTGAGAACCGTGTTCCGCCCGGCGTCGATCCGGCGGCTAAGGTCAAGGCCGAATGGCTGACGGGAATCGGACGTGGAACCAGAATTTCACCAGTTATAAAACCCGAAGAAGCGGTATTCCTGCTCGGGACGATGCTGGGCGGTTACAATGTCCAAGTCCTGGTCGAGTTACTGGATGACGAAAAACTGGGACCGGCCGCGGCTGAGGCCTTAAAAAAGACCATTCTAGTCTACGGCCAGTTCGAGGCGGTAAAAAAGAAATCCGGAACAAGTCCGTGGGCCATGGCTGTTCTCAAGTCATGGGCCGAAGCGGAGTGGTTCACTTCCGTTCCCGAAATACCGGCCAGGATAAAGGTTAGAGTTTTCAAAGTGGAAGGGGAAATTAATACCGACGATTTATCCCCGGCCGGTCATGCTCCGACCAGGCCCGACATACCGTTGCATGCCCAGTCGATGGGACAAACCCGTTTTCCGGGAGGCATAGAGGCCATCAAGAAATTCAGAGACGAAGGTTACAGGGTGGCTTTCGTCGGCGACGTGGTCGGAACTGGTTCTTCGCGCAAGTCGGCCTGTAATTCGCTGATGTGGCATATCGGCGAGGACATACCGTACGTGCCCAACAAACGCCGGGGCGGAATCGTCATTGGCGGTCTGATCGCACCCATATTTTTCAATACGACGCAGGATTCCGGCGGCCTTCCACTCATGGGCGACGTGACCGGCATGAAGACCGGGGATGTCATCGAGATAGATACGGAAACCGGAGTCGTGACCGGTGAGAACGGCCGGGAGATGACGAGGCTGGAATTCAGGCCCGTCACGCTCAAAGACGAATTCAGAGCCGGCGGCAGATTGTTCCTCATTATAGGCAGGCAACTGACGGCCAGAGCCAGACAGGCTCTCGGGTTGCCCGGCACCAATATCTTCACCCGGATAGATAATCCGAAACCCAAAAAAGGCCAGGGTTACACCCTCGCCCAGAAGATCGTCGGCAGAGCCTGCGGCCTGGAGGGGGTACTGCCGGGCACGGCCTGCGAACCGCACATGGCCACGGTCGGTTCACAGGATACTACCGGGCCGATGACCGCCGAGGAGCTCAAGGAATTAGCATGTCTCGAGTTTCAGACCGACCTTTTCATGCAGTCCTTCTGTCATACCGCGGCTTATCCCAAGCTGGCCGACGCGAAAATGCACGCGTTCCTTCCGGGTTTCGTAACCGCCAGGAAGGGAGTAGCCCTCAGACCTGGGGACGGGATCATCCATTCCTGGTTGAATCGACTGATTCTTCCCGACACGGTCGGGACGGGCGGCGATTCTCACACGAGGTTCCCGATTGGCATCAGCTTCCCGGCCGGATCGGGCTTGATCGCCTTTGCCGGAGCCCTGGGCTTCATGCCTCTCGATATGCCGGAATCCGTTCTGGTCAAATTCAGCGGCAAGTTGAATCCCGGGATAACCCTGCGTGATGCGGTCAATGCGATCCCCTTTTTCGCTCTGAAAAGGGGCCTGCTGACGGTGGAAAAGAAAAATAAAAAGAACATTTTCAACGGCTGCATCCTGGAAATTGAAGGTCTTGAAGATCTGACCGTGGAGCAGGCTTATGAACTCACCAATGCTTCGGCGGAAAGGTCGGCGGCCGCGGCAGTGATAGCCTTGAAGGAAGATCGAGTCGTAGAGTTCATCAAGAGCAATGTCGCTCTCATGGAAAAAATGATCGAGGAAGGCTATCAGTCAGCCGAATCTCTTTCAAGACGCATAGCCGCCGGCCGCAAATGGCTGGAAAATCCCTTATTGATTAAACGGGATGCCAGGGCGGAATACAAGGCGGTGGTCGACGTCGATCTGAACGAGATAAAGGAACCGCTGCTGGCCTGCCCCAATGATCCTGACGATGTCAAACCCCTGTCGGAAGTCGCCGGCGATCCCATTCAGGAAGTCTTCATAGGTTCGTGCATGACCAACATCGGCCATTTCCGGGCGGCGGCCAGGATTCTCGATGGTTGCGGACTGATCCCTGTCCAACTCTGGATTACTCCGCCGACTAAAATGGATGCGGCCCAGATTATGAGGGAAGGGTATTATTCTGTGTTCATAAACGCCGGCGCCAGAACAGAAATACCGGGGTGTTCACTGTGCATGGGCAACCAGGCCAGAGTGAAACCCAGATCGACGGTGCTTTCGACCTCAACCCGCAATTTCGATCATCGCTTGGGCGACTGGACCAGGGTTTATCTCGGTTCCGCCGAGCTGGCGGCCGTAGCCGCCATCGAGGGCCGTATCCCGACCGTGGACAGATACATGTCGGTCATGAAAGAAAAAATCATTCCGAACGAGTCAGAGATCTACCGCTATCTGGAGTTCCACAGGATGAAAAATTTCACCCTGGCGTATGCCGGGCGATAGGGAAAACTCGGCCGAAGGCGGGCCGCCATGAAGGCACGACGGGAGGGATCGAGACGATGTTGATAGACCTCAAGGGCAGAAAAGTCCTCATAACCGGTGGTTCCCGGGGGATAGGCCGGGCGGCGGCGGTAATGTTCGCAGGAGCCGGCTGTGACGTGGCCGTGAATTATCTGGACAACCAGGCTGCGGCCGAGGAAACGGCTCAGATGATAAGGGACAGGGGCCGTGAATGCCTATTGGTCAAGGCCCAGATATCGAAAAAAAACGAAGCCGAGGCCATGGCCCGGGAAATAGCTGACAGCTGGGGGACACTTGACGTCTTGGTGAATAATGCGGGTGTCTGGACATACCTTGAAACGGGCGCTTTAGACGAGCAGGTTTACAGGGAAACGATCGGTATCAACCTCGACGGAGTCTTTTACGTAACCAATGCCGTCTTGCCTCTGATCAAAAAGACGGGAGGCGGAGTCGTGATCATGGTCGGCTCGACGGCCGGAGTCCGCGGCGAAGCTTTTCATTCGCATTATGCGGCTACCAAAGGCGGGTTGCACGCTTTAACCAAGTCCCTGGCGATCGAACTGGCCCCGTTCGGGATAAGAGTGAATTGCGTAGCTCCCGGCTGGGTCGAGACTGAGATGTGCCGTGAGGTTTTCAGCGATGCCGCTTTCAAGGAAGAAGTCCGGCAGTCAATTCCACTGAAAAGGATTCCTCTTCCGGACGACATAGCTGCCCCGATAGTCTTTCTGGCCTCGGATCTGGCCAGGCACATCACCGGGGAGATCCTTAACATAAATGGCGGGTCCGTGCTTTGCGGAGGTTAGAATTGAAGTCAAATTATGGCTTGACATACATTTTTAAAATGTGATACCAAAGGAAGCAATTATGAAAGAGAAATCTTTATCAGTTATAATCGTTCCCCACGGCAGGACGAATACCAGAACCCTGACTTTTTCGCGAAAATCAATAAAAGGGCTGACCGCCGCCGTCTCGATTTCCCTGGCCCTGGTTTTGGTATTTCTAGTGGATTATTTGTCGATGGGTCTCATGAGGGTCCAATACAGGAAGCTGCTGAAGGAAACCCAGGAACAAAAGGCCAGGCTCGTCGAGTATGAGAAGTCTTTTGATAGCCTGCGGGATACCATTAGCAGTTTCGAAGTCTATGCCAAGAAATTGAACATAATGGCCGGCCTCAAGTCGCCCGATGTGCTCACCGCCCCGCTCGGAGTAGGAGGTGGCCCGGCCACTGAAACATACGATTTGAGCGGACCGGAGCAGGTCATTGCTTCCGGGCCGCAGGTTTTATCTCCGACCGTCCTCGATAATTTAAGTCAGAAAGCCGCAAGTGTCGACAGGAATCTGGGCAGTCTGCTCGGTTATTTTGAATCCGAGTTGACGCGGCTGTCCTCAACGCCCTCGATCATGCCGGTCAACGGCTGGCTGAGTTCCAGGTTCGGACCCAGAAAAGACCCATTTACTGGCCGGATGCAAATGCACAGCGGGATCGACATCGCCACGAATATCGGCAATCCGATAGTGGCCACCGCCGACGGTATAATCATAACCGCGGCTTCGGACAGGTTCCTGGGCAAACACGTAATCATAAGCCACGGTTTCGGTTTTAATACTCTTTACGGACATCTCAACGGATTCGCGGTCAAAGCCGGCCAGAAGGTCAAGATAGGCGACGTAATAGGCTACGTCGGGCAGACGGGCAAGGCTCTCGGGCCTCATGTTCATTATGAGGTCAGGATAAACGGGAAGTCAGTCGATCCGATGCAATATATCCTTGAGGAATGAAGCTGGCCTGAAGAAATCCGGTCAGTCGAAATAATCTCCGCTTCCAATCCTCGCCCCGATGGCGAAGGCGTGGGCGCTCATTTTATTCCGGGCCTCCGGTCGAAGGACTTCGATGGTGAAAATTCCGCTGCCGCACGCAACCGAAATTCCCTTTTTTGACCAGGCGACTATGGCTCCGGGGGATGAGGAAGGCCGATCCGGCTCATGTCCCTCAAGGCTGCCGGCCAGGATTGTCAGACGTTGGCCCCGGAAAAAGGTGAAAGCTCCGGGCCGGCAGGCAAAAGCTCTTATGCGGCGTTCGATGTCCAGGCCCTGGTCTGACCAATTAATCCGGCCGTCCTCCTTCTTGATTTTCGGTGCGTAGGTTGCCTGGCTGTGGTCCTGAGGAATTCTTTTGATCTCATTGATCTCTTGAAGTGTTTTTCCGAGAAGTGAGGCTCCGATTACGGCCAGCCTTTTCTCCAGCTCGTGGGCGTTCTCATTGGGCAGGATTTCAGTTTCGGCCGTTCGAAGGATGTCTCCCTCGTCCATTTTTTCATTCAATTCCATGATCGTGACACCGGTTTTCGTTTCTCCATTGAGAATCGCCCACTGGACAGGTGCGGCACCCCTGTATTTCGGCAGCAAGGAAAAATGAACGTTCAGCGTTTTATGAACGGGCAGGTAAATGATCGAAGCGGGAATTATCTGGCCGTAGGCAACTACGATGTTGATATCCGGCTCTATTTGCTTGAGGCGTTGGGGTACGGTCAAGTCCGTTCGGATTTTTTGCGGTTCAAGAACCGGGATGCCTCTGGAAACTGCGAATTTTTTCACGGCCGACGGAGCAGTTTTCAAACCCCGGCCCGCGGCTTTTTCGGGCTGGGTGATGACCATCTCGACGGAGTGGCCGCTTTCGAGAAGTTTTTCCAAACTCGGTAGGGCGGCTTCGGGGCTTCCGAAAAAAACAATTTTCATGGATAAGGGCTCAAACGGCGAGTTTCTTGAGCTTTTTTACGGCCAGTTTCCTTTTGAGAGGAGAGATGCGGTCGATAAAAAGTAGACCGTCCAGATGGTCTATCTCATGGCAGAACACCCTGGCCAGCAGGTCATTGGCTTCCATTACGATCTCCCGGCCGTTAAGATCATAGCCTTTGACCACGATGTTCTTCGGCCGGACGACTTTCTCTCTGATGTCGGGAACCGAAAGGCAGCCTTCTTCGAGGACTGCTTTGCCGTCGATTTCTTTTAATTCGGGATTTATCATGATTATCAGATCATCCTGGTTTTCTCCAACCGAAAGATCGACTACAATAAGCCTTTTTTCCTGGTCGACCTGCGGCGCGGCCAGGCCGATGCCGGGGGCCCGGTGCATGGTTTCCACCATATTCGAAGCCAGTTGGACTATTTCGTCGTTTAAGTCCGTGATTTCTCCGGCTCTTTGGGAAAGAGCCGGATGACCATAAGTTATTATATCGAGAGTCGCCATTGCGGCTATATTTTACAACAAGCGGGCAATAATCCCAAAGATAAATTCAGCCGGGCCAAAATCGAGCCGGTTTCTGCTTTAAATAACGGCCGATGGCGGCGGCGGCTCGTCGGCTGCGCCTGCGTTTTTCAAGGGAACGGCTACCATGTACAGAGCAATTAAAGCCAGAACGATCAGACCGCCGAGGTACCGGTCGATACCGCCGAAGTAAGAAGCTCCCTTGAAGATCTCGGGGATGTCGAACTTGATCATGTTGTTCAGGAAGAAAAATTTCCAGCCGGCCCTGATAAGTCCAGTCAAGCCTTCGCCGGCTATCAATCCGGCCGCGATCAAAATGCCGACGTTTTCGACCCTAGCCTTCTGGGCCGGGTTGAAATTTCGCTTGGCAGATAGCCGGTCGGCCAGGCCCTTGATCAGGCCGCCGCAGAAAATGGCGAAAGTGGTTTCAAGAGGAAGATACATGCCGACGGCTACGAGCATTGGCGAACGGACCTGAACCAGGATCAAGGCGAAGCCCATGAACATGCCGACGATGACCAGCGGCCAGGCCATCTCGCCCCCGACTATGCCCTGGGAGAGAGCGGCCATCAGTCCTGCCTGGGGAGCTGAAAGCTCCTTGCTGCCGAAAGTGAACGCGCCATGAAGGAGCATCAAAGGAAAGTAAAGAACGAGTGAAGCGACGAGGACACCTATCAGGTCGCCGATCTGCATCTTCCACGGAGTCCCGCCCAGGATGTGGCCGACCTTCAGGTCTTGAAGCATTTCGCCGGCCACGGCCGAGGACACGCATACCACGGCCGCTACCCCCAGAACGGCTGCGACACCACTAGTCCCGGTGGCTCCGATGAGAACCATCAAAAGGGCGGCGATGATCAGCGTGGAGAGAGTTAAACCCGAAACGGGATTATTTGAGGAGCCTATAGTACCCACCAGATTGCCGGAAACGGCGGCGAAGAAGAAGCCGGCGATGGCCATGACGACGGCCGCCAGTATGGCCGGTCCCCAGGTTACGGCGAAGACCTTGTAAATGAAAGCCATCATGACGAAGGCTGCGGCCAGCCCGGCCAGGACGACCTTGATATCCAGGTCTTTCTCCAGCCTGGAGACGACGACCGGCTGTCCGGCGGCTTTCTTTACGTCGCTCATCGAGCGCTTAATGCCCGCGGCCAGGTTTTTCCGCATGCGGTAAAGAGTGTAGCCGGCTCCGACCAGCATGCCTCCGACCGCGATGGGCCTGATTATGAATTTCCAGACTTCGACCATCATGCCTGCCCAGTCACCGTGCGAAATTTCCGCACCCGGGCCATAGAACTTGGTAAGAAGGTCGGGACCCAGAAAATACATAAGAAGCGGTGCGAAAAGCCCCCAGGCCAGGACTCCGCCTGCGAAGTTGAGTGAAGCCAGCCGGGGCCCGATGATGTAGCCGACTCCTATGTATGCCGGATAAATACCGGGCCCGGCTACCGATACTATCCCTCCCGTGTCGAGGGCCTGAGACGATTTTTCGGTTCCGAGCCTGACCAGGCTGGACCCAACATTGCCTACTTTGAGCGCGAATTCTTTAGAGGCGTTGTAGAGCTGCACGACACCGAGCGAATAGATCAGAGTTCCAACGCCCATGGCCGTGAATAAGTGTTTGGCCCCGGCGCTGGCTTTCTGGCCCGCTTTGTGAATTTCGGCTGCGGCGATCGATTCCGGGAAGACAAGCTCCGGATCCGTGACCATGACCCGGCGCAAGAAGGTGACGAACAGGATGCCCAGGAAGCCACCGATGAACATCAAAGCCGTGGACTTGAGGTAAGCATCCACGGTGTTGAACTTCAACCAGGCACCGGAAATCAAGAAGGCCGGAATGGTGAAGATGGCTCCGGCCGCTACCGATTCGCCTATCGAGCCTACGGTCCGGGCGAAGTTTTCTTCGAGGATTGAACCGCGCATAATCTTGAGCAAGGCCATGCCTATAACCGCGGCGGGGTACGTGGCGGCGATGGTCATACCTGCCCTCAAACCCAGGTAGGCGTTGGCCGCCCCGAGGACGACCGTCATAATTATGCCGATGATTAGAGCCCTAGCCGTAAACTCACGCTGATCAGTCTTTTCCGGGACGAGAGGCTGAAAACTCATCGTTTGCTCCTTACGGATATTTTTCTAAATGTATATGTGAAATAAGACGGCAAAGTCAAGGGAATTAAACGATATAAGAGAATTGATTCCGGCCGCGGTTTGTGCCAAAATGACGGGGAAAGAAGGCAAAAATGAGCATGCTGAACTGGATCAAGGAAAGGCTGTTTTGCGACCTGGCCATCGATTTGGGCACGGCCAACACCCTCATTTACCTGAAGGGGAAGGGAATCATCGTCCAGGAGCCGTCGATAGTGGTCATCAACAAACTGACCGGTAAAGTCGAGGCGGTTGGGTCGCGGGCCAAGGAGATGCTGGGCAAGACTCCGAACAACGTCGTGGCCATAAAACCCATGCGCGACGGAGTCATCGCTGATTTCGAGATCGCGGAAAGGATGCTCGACTATTTCATCAAAAAGGCGATGAACAACAGGAGTTTCATACTCAGGCCGAGGATAATCATCGGTATCCCAACCGGAGTAACCCAAGTCGAGCGCCGGGCGGTCAAGGACGTCGCCCTTCGGGCCAGAGCCTCTGAAGTCTATCTTATCGAGCAGCCCATGGCCTCGGCCATCGGCGCCGATTTGCCGATATCGGAGCCGACCGGGAACATGGTCGTCGATATCGGTGGCGGGACTACGGATATCGCGGTCATTTCTCTCGACGGGATAGTCTTCAACCATTCGATCCGGGTTGGCGGGAACGAGATGGACGAGGCTCTGATCCAGTACATCAAGAAAAAATACAACATGCTCATCGGGGAAAAGTCGGCCGAACTGATAAAGATACAGATAGGATCGGCTTATCCGCTGGACGAACCCATGACCATGGACATAAAAGGCCGGGATCTCAGGGAAGGGATTCCGAGAACGATCGTCATTGACGACCAGGAAGTCAGGGAGGCAATTGAGGAAGTCGTGACGACCATAATCAGCGCGGTCAGAGTGGCCCTGGAGAGAACGCCGCCTGAAGTCGCGGCCGACATAATAGACCGGGGAATCGTCCTGACGGGCGGCGGTGCGCTTCTGCGTAATCTCGATAAAAGAATAAGGGAGGAAACACAGCTTCCGGTTTTTCTGACCGACGATCCGTTGACGACGGTTGTCCTTGGGGCCGGCAAGATGCTCGACGACGTCGAACTGATCAAGAAAATCGCCCTGAATTAGGGAGTGGAGACGTTCGGGCGCGCCTCGGAGGCAAAAATGCCTTACCGGGAAACAAGAAAAACACTGTTGATTTTTCTGGGCCTGGTCGTCTTGCATCTTGTGCTTATATCCGTTCAGGTTCCAAAAGGCGGAAGAAAAAGCCTTTTCGAAACGGGCATATTCATGGTCTATGCGCCGGTTCAGAGGCTAGCCGCAGGATTAGTCGATTGGGTTTCGACCACATGGCGCGATTACATCGACTTACGCGCGGCCCGGCTAGAAAACTACCGGCTGAGTAAAGAGGCCTTTTTCCTGAGACAGGAGAAAATATTCCTTGAAGAGAAACTCAGATTTTATGTTTCCGGAGAAGTCTTGAAGAAAAACCTGGAAAATCTCGATGCCGATCTGATAATAGCCAGAATCATAGGCTCGGACGCGACAAATATTTATCAGACGGTGATCATCGATAAAGGAAGCCTGAGCGGGGTGGTCAAGAATATGGTCGTATGCGACAAATTCGGTAATCTGGTCGGGAGGGTGATAGAACCAGTCGGTCTCAGGGAATCGATGGTCCAGTTGATAACCGATAAGGATAGCGGCGTGAGCGTGGTTTCTTCCGAAAACAAGCTGGTCGGTTTCATTTCAGGCACATCGCAATATCTGATCGAAATGAAATATGTATTGGCCTCGAGCCCGGCCGGGAAACAAGGCGAGGAGTTGTACACCACCGGTTTCGACGGAATCTACAGGCCCGGGATCAGGGTGGGCCGGATCAATACGGTTGCCGCCGACCAGGACAATCCGGCCTTCCAGAAAATAATCGTTCAGCCGAATTTCAGATTCAATGAGCTCGAGGTCGTCGGCCTGCTGCGGCCGGCGGCGGCAAGCGAGGAGAAATGAGGAATTCGTTTCTTTCCGATTTGCTCGTGATTCTGATAGCGGTTTCCGCCGCTTTCCTTATTTATTCTTTGCTGGGCGCAGCGCTCCTCCAAACCATCTATATCATCAATATTTTTTCGATTATAGTGATCGTCGGAGCTCTAAAAAAAGGCGGCCTGTTTGGGGCCTTCCTGGGGACGGGCTGCGGGCTGGTTCAGGATTCATTTTCATTCGGCGTTTTCGGCGTCGCCGGCCTGACCAAAACCATCCTCGGCTTCGCAGCCGGAACAATTTCGAGGCGAATTGATGTTGCCGAGCCCGGCCGTAATTTCGTTTTCATCGTCATTCTTTCCGGCCTGGAAGTGTTGGCCTGGGTGTTGCTGGTGGCTCTGGCCCGCCGCCAGAAGGTCAATTTCCATCAAGGCTTAATGCTCATTCAGCCTTTGGTCACGGCCGTGGTCAGCGGCTTGCTGGTCCAGTTGGTGAATAAAATCGAAAGGCAAGAAAGATAAAGGCCAGGCATGTTTGAGGAAGAAAGGATCTACGAAGATCTTGTCCCGGCTTTGAGAAAATGCCGGACGGTGTTCATCATATTTCTGGTTCTCGTTTTCTTGATGATTTCTTATTACTGGAAGATTCAGATTCTCGGGTGCGGAAAGTACTGGCGAATGGCCGAGAATAACCGGACCCGGATGAGACCCGTCAGCGCGCCCCGGGGCCTGATCACGGACAGGAACGGCTTGATACTGGCCGACAACAGGGCGACCTTCAAGATCCTGCTTTTCAGGGAAAACATGAAGGATATGGAAAACAGGCTGAAGGCCATAAGTCATCTTGTCAAATTGGACGAAAGTGAACTCAGGTCCAGGCTTGAAAGGTATAAGGGTGTCCCGGTATATGAATCCGTGGTCATAAAGGACGGCCTGAGTCTTGCCGAGGCTGCCCTCGTTGAAAGCAGGCGGCTGGAGTTTCCCGAACTGCTGGTCGATGGCGAATCCCAGAGGTATTATCCGCGGGGAGTCCTGGCCGCGCACGTGTTGGGCTATCTTCAGGAAAGGACTTTAGAAGAAATAAAATCCGATCCGGAACGCAAGCTGAAAATCGCAGACCTCGGAGGGAAATCCGGGATCGAGAGTATTTATGACGGCATGCTTACTGGCCAAGCCGGTTTTTTCGTCGAGGTCGTGGATAGTCTAGGAAGAAGCCGGGGAGAGTTAGCCAGAACCGCTCCCGTCCCCGGCAGGGAAATAAGGTTGAGCCTGGATGTCAGGCTCCAGGAATTGGCCGAAAAATTGCTTTTGGGAAGGGAAGGTGCGGTCGTCGTTCTCGATAATAATAATGGGGAAGTCCTGGCTATGGCCAGTTCGCCCACTTTCGATCCGAACAAATTCATCACTCGTTTCACCCCGGGAGAATGGGAAGCTTTGGCTTCCGATCCGGCTTCACCCATGGAGAACCGGGCTGAGCGCGGGCTTTATGCGCCGGGTTCGATATTCAAACTGGTCATGGCCTTGGGTGGATTATCCGGGGGCTACATTGACGAAAGAACGGGCGTTTACTGCAGCGGGTCGACGGAGATTTACGGAGTCAGGTTTGGGTGCTGGTTTAAGCCCGGACACGGCCTGGTCAGACTGGCCGACGCGATCAAGAATTCCTGTAACATATATTTTTACGAGCTCGGCCGGCGGATGGGCATTGACAATATTGCGGTTGCGGCCAGACGGTTGGGCCTCGGCAGCCTGACCGGCATAGATCTCCCCGGAGAAAAGAATGGTCTCGTTCCTGACTCCGAATGGAAAAGAAATGTGCTGAAAGAGCCTTGGTATCTCGGAGAAACGATCCCGGTTTCAATTGGCCAGGGCCAACTTCAGGTGACTCCTCTGCAGCTTGCTTCGCTTGTCGGCAATATAGCCAACCGCGGGCGGCAGGTCAGACCGCACCTCTTCTTGGAAGAAACTGGGATTCCCGGCCAGGGCCGTTTCCCGCAAGCAAAATTGCCCGATGTCTACCAGCCTTTCCAGCCCGGCCTGTATGAGAAAGTCATCGATGGCATGTGGCGTTCGGTCAACGAGGATGGGACCGGCCGCGAAGCGAAAATAGCCGGTCTCGACATATGCGGTAAGACCGGCTCCACCCAGGTTCTCAGCCGGGAAAGTCTGGAAAAACTGGCCAAGCTGGGCAAAGAAGTGAAAACGCATTCCTGGTTCTGCGGATTTGCGCCCCGGAACAATCCGCGCGTGGCTGTGGCCGTTCTGGTCGAGCGCGGCGGCGGCGGTTCGGTAACCGCCGCCCCCATGGCTAGGCAGCTTTTTGACATGTATTTTAACGGAGATGAAGTCAGAGATGATCATTGATCGGCGTCTGTTTCGGGAAATCGACTGGTTCATGATCGGTCTGGCCTTATTGATAGCCTTGCTCGGGGTTGTTTTCATTTATGACTCCGCTCATTTTCTGCCCGGCAATTACCATGTCAAACAGTTCGTCTGGATTCTGGTCGGTCTGGCGGCCATGATCCTCGTGGCTTCCTGGGATTACAAATTCCTGTTGTCATATTCACCTCTTTTTTACGTGATTCTGGTAGGCGTGCTATCCGGTCTTCTTTTATGGGCCAACATAATAGCCGGGACGAAAAGCTGGATCAGGACCGGGCTGTTCCATGTCCAGCCTTCGGAAGCTGCCAAAGTGGTGATGATCCTGGTCATGGCCCGGCTTTTTGCCAATCACAAGGGCAGTTATGCGTCGGCCTCAATGTCACTCATGGCTCTCCTGGCCTTTTCGATACCGGTATTGCTGATCGCCTTCCAGCCGGATCTCGGGACGGCCCTGACCTTCGTTCCGATAATCGGAGGTACGTTCATATTGGCCGGGATGAGGAAAAAAACGATCCTGATCTTTATCGCTCTGGCCGTTCTTATCGGCGCCGGCGGCTGGAATTTCGGGCTGCGCGATTATCAGAAGAAGCGGTTGGTCATGCTTCTTAATCCTCATCAGGATGCCCAGGGGGCGGGCTATCAGGTGATCCAATCGAAGATCGCCGTCGGCTCTGGTGGGCTGGCCGGGAAAGGATTCATGAAAGGTTCACAGAGCCAGTTGAGATTTTTGCCAGCCCGTCACACGGACTTCATCTTTTCGGTCATAGCCGAGGAGTTCGGTTTCATCGGAGTTCTGGTTGTCCTGGCCCTCTTTTCGCTGCTGATGTGGAGGATTTTCCAGGCAGTCTCGAAGGCCAGGGACAGAGCCGGAGTCTACATAGTTTTTCTGGCCGGATTGGTGATTGCCTTTCAGTTTCTGATCAATGTGATGATGGTCGTCGGCCTTTTCCCGGTCACGGGAGTGACACTGCCGCTGATGAGTTACGGCGGCTCTTCGCTCGTAACCACCTTCGCCATTCTTGGCCTGGTCATGAACGTCCGCATGAGAAGGTTCGCTCATGTTTGATGGTCCTTTGGCCGACCTGGATATCCTGGCCAAAGTTGAAAAACCGGCCAGGTACACGGGTGGTGAATGGAATGAGATCCGCAAAGCTCCGGATGAAGTGAAAGTCACGGTCGCCCTGGCTTTCCCTGACGTTTATGAAGTCGGCATGTCGTACCTCGGCCAGAAGATTCTGTATTCTCTTCTAAATAATGAGCCGGAAATAGCCGCTGAAAGGGTTTTTTCTCCCTGGCCGGATTACGAAGCCGCTCTGCGCCAAGCCGGTCGCCCATTGCGCTCGCTCGAGAGCGGCAGGCCGCTTAATGCTTTCGATATCATCGGCTTTTCCCTGCTTTATGAACTTAATTATTCAAATATCCTAACTATTCTCGACCTCGGGCTGGTGCCTCTTCATGCCCGGGACAGAGATCTGTCCCGGCCTCTCGTAATAGCCGGAGGTCCGGCGGCGTTCAATCCCGAACCGGTTTCCGATATTTTCGATTTTTTCCTGATCGGGGACGGCGAAGAAGCTTTTCCCGAGATCATCAGGACTTACCTGGGTATCCGGGGGGCGGTCCGGGACCGGAATTCTCTGGTCAGGGCCTTCGCCCGCATCCCCGGTGTTTATGTTCCTTCGTTGTACGAGATAAGACGGCAGGATGCATCCCGTTTAGTACACCCTGTGCCAAAAGAAGAAGGCGTCCCGCCCGTCATAAAAAAGCGCATCATCCGGGATTTCGAGAAATCGTTCTTTCCCGAGAAGATCGTCGTTCCCAATCTGAAAATCATTTTCGACCGGATAGCAGTGGAGGCCGCCAGGGGTTGTCCTCAGAATTGCCGTTTTTGTCAGGCTTCGAGCCTCTATTTTCCCTGCCGGGAAAAAGATCCGGGCAGGTTGTTGACAACGCTTATCGGCAGCCTGAGGCAGACCGGCTATGACAGCGCCTCGCTGTCGGCTCTGTCCATTGGAGATTATTCGAATCTCGAATGGACCCTCAAAAGTTTCATGGACATCATGGCCAAAGACAAGATTTCCCTGTCTTTGCCTTCGATACGACCGCAAACGCTTTCCCGGGAGATAGTGGCCGAGCTGTTGAGAGTCAGGAAAACGGGGTTCACTCTCGTCCCGGAAGCCGGAACCGATCGCTTGCGGGCGGTGATAAATAAAAGGCTTACGGCCGCTGACATAGAAAATTCCCTGATTTACGCATTTGAGGGTGGCTGGAGGCTGATTAAGTTGTATTTTATGATCGGCCTGCCTACGGAGACCGGAGAAGACCTGGAGGGGATAATTTCCGTGGTCTCCGACGCTGTCAACTTGGGGCGGAAAATACTGGGCGGTCCACCCAGGTTGAACGTCAGCCTTTCTTCTTTCATCCCCAAGCCTCATACGCCGTTTCAGTGGGTGGGCATGGATGAGGAAGGATTGTTGCGAGAAAAGCAAGCCTTCTTAAAGGCGGAGTTAGCCAGGTTCAGGACGGTCAAAATCAGAGAACACGATGTCGGGGCCTCAATTCTCGAAGCCGTATTTTCCCGGGGCGACAGGCGGCTGAACCGCGTGCTTCTGGAAGCCTGGAGAAAAGGGGTCCGTTTCGACGGCTGGGCCGGATATCTGAACAGGCAAGCCTGGGAATATGGCTTCGGCCAGGCGGGCATCGAAATGAAAGATTATCTCAGCGAGATAAGCCGGGCGGCCTTTTTCCCATGGAGTCATATCGACCCGGGCTTGAAGGAAGAATACCTGGCCTCCGAACTCGACAAAGCCCGGCGGGGAGAAAGGTCGGAAAATTGCCGGGAAAAGGATTGCGCTGACTGTCTTGGGTGTGACCCAAGATTACGGCCATTCAAGAGCAGGGTGATTGAAGTAAACCAAGCTCCCGAATTGCCGGCCGCCCGCCGGGTAGGGAAGAGGACGCCGGAGTTGGTGAGGTATTGGGCTTACTACTCCAAACTGGGCAAGATGAGGCTCGTTTCGCATGTCGATTTGATCAATATCCTTCAGAGGGGTTTTCGCCGGGCCGGAATAGGCGTCAAGACAACTGAAGGCTTCCATCCGAAGCCTGATTTTTCCTACGGCCCGGCCCTGCCGCTGGGTATGGAGAGCCTTAACGAGGCCCTGGAATTCAGATCAAATTTCGGAATAGGGGAAAAGGAGTTCCTCGAAGCGATGAATGGATCTCTTCCGGCCGGCTTGCGTTTTTCTGGACTCGACAGACTTCCGGGAAAATGGCCTTCGCTTCAGGCCTCCATTGAAGCTCTGATATACTCGCTCGATCCTTCGGAAATTTGGGCCGCTCAAAATAGATCCGGGAGGTCAGATTCGATCGGGGCTTTTGACTCATCCGGGCTGAGCGCGAAATTCAAGGATATGCTCAGCGGTCATCCGGAAGCGGGCGATATCAGACTGGAGTCCGACGGGAAAAGGATCCGCCTGAATTTTCCGCCGGTGGTCAGGAAGGGGTGGCGGCCGCAGGATCTGGTGGCCGAGGTGACTGGAATGCGGGACGCTGTTTATGTCCTCCGAAGGGATGCGGTCGTGCTCAGGAAACCTCCGGTCACCGCTTCGGCCCAGCCCTTTGTTTGACAGGATATTGTGAATACGTTAAGCTTTCGCCGTTTAATCTAATATCGAAGAGGAAATTAAGAGGAGGTCACGTGATAGATTTCAAAATAAGCGAAGATCAACTGGCCCTGCGTCAGATGGCTCACGAATTCGCGGAAAAGGAGTTGAGGCCGCGGGCCGCCGAATACGACAAGGGACACGATTTCCCGGAAGACGTAATGAAAAAAGGTTTCGAAGCCGGCTTCCTAAACTGCAACGTGCCGGTCGAGTACGGCGGCGGAGGTTTGAGTGACCTGGATACGGCCATAATCAGCGAGGAACTGGCCTGGGGATGCGCGGGTATGTACACCACCATGATGGCCAATTCCCTGGCTTTCATCCCAATCCTGCTTTTCGGGAGCGAAGAACAGAAAAAAAGATTCCTGGTGCCTTTCTCTAAAAAGATGGCTTTCGCATCCTATTGCTTGACTGAAAGAGAAGCAGGTTCGGATACCTCGGCCATAAAAACCACCGCCCGGAAGGATGGGACGGAGTACGTCATAAACGGTTCGAAGTGTTTCATAACCAACGGCGGAGTGGCCGATCTCTACATCGTTTTCGCCAATTCGGCTCCGGAAAAAGGGGCCCGGGGTTTGAGTGCTTTTCTGGTGCCGCGGGCGACGCCCGGGCTGGTCATTGGCAAGATAGAAGACAAGCTCGGTCACAGAGCTTCGAATACCGCCGAGTTGTTCTTCGAAGATATGCGGGTCCCGGCTGCAAACCTTCTCGGCAGGGAAGGCCTCGGTTTCATCATCGCCATGAAGACTTTTGACAAGACAAGGGCCGCGGTCGGAGCCGCCGGAGTCGGCCTGGCCCGGGCGGCCCTCGAACATGCCGTGACTTATGCCAAGACCAGAATCCAGTTCGGAAAGCCCATCGCCACGTTTCAGGCCATTGCTTTCAAATTGGGCCAGATGGCCATGGAGATCGAGGCCGCCAGGCTCCTGGTCTGGAAGGCTGCCTGGCTGATAGACGAGGGTAAACCCCATGGCCTCGAATCGGCCATGGCCAAATGTTTCGGCTCAGATGTGGCCATGAAAACCAGTCTTGAGGCCCTTCAGATCTTCGGCGGCTACGGCTACATGAAAGACTACCCGATGGAAAAACTGGTAAGGGACGCCAAATTGCTCCAAATCTACGAGGGAACGAACGAAATACAGCGTCTGGTGATATCGCGAGAAGTAATAGGGCCGATAATGAAGAGAAAGTAAAAAGAAAGCGAAAGCCGTTACGAAGCGAATCTTCAGGCTTTTGGACTATTCTTCGATATACTCGGGAATCAGGGCCAGCGTTTCGACTCCGGCACCTTTGGCAACGTCGATCACTTCCATGACTTGGCTGAAGGGCAGCTTAGCCAGGGCCCTGATGAATATCGTTTTGTCCTGGCGGGTCGAGTACAGTCGGCGGAGTTCCTCCAAGAGACCGCGCATCTCATAGCTAACGTTATTGATTTCAACGACCTCAGCGCTTTTAAGGGTAAGGACTATGAGACCCGTCGGCTGGGCGCCGGAGGAATCGGCCTGGGTTTCTGGCAACTTGACGTCTATGCCTTTCTGAACAATCGGCGTAATGACCATAAAAATGATGAGAAGAACCAGCAGGACGTCGCACAATGGAACCACATTCGGTTCGGCTTTCGACATAATGTCCTCCTTGTCGGAACTCTAAGGCGACATTTTAGTGCATAGGCGTCTGAATGTCAACGGATTTTCTTTATTTTTCTTGGTTTTTGACCAGCATTTCCTTAAGTGCTATATAGTTCTGTTTGTAGGAGCAAGGCATGAACGTCCTGGCTGTTTTGTCGGTTGCTGCCGCGGCTTATCTTCTGGCCGCATTTATCTATTCGCGGAAGATCGGACGCAATCTGGGAGTTGACTCTAATAAAGCCACGCCGGCGGTTTTACTGAACGACGGCCGGGATTTCGTTCCAACCAGAACCTTCGTCGTTTTCGCCCACCATTTCTCGGCCATAGCCGGCGCGGGCCCCGTTCTCGGCCCGACCATGGCCATTCTTTACGGATTCGTCCCAGCCTGGCTCTGGATCGTGCTCGGAGCGATCTTCATAGGGACCGTCCATGATTTCTCTGCTCTTTTCATTTGCATGAGAGAAGGCGGCAGATCGATGGCTGAAGTCGCCAGGAAGACTCTGGGCAGAGATGGCTTCAACCTGTTTATCGGCTTCACTTTGTTAATGATAGTCCTGGTCACGTCTTCTTTCCTGAGCGCGACGGCCATTTCCCTGACCTCACTCTGGCCGTTGGCCAAAATCGGCCTGGCCGAAGGGCAAACATTTCTTAGGACAACGGTCCAGGACGGGGTGGTCATGGGCAGAATCGGAGGCATAGCTTCAATGTCCGTAATAATAATAACCCTCTGTTCGCCCCTGCTTGGCTGGCTGATTTATAAGAAGGGACTAAAAACCTTCAACGCCTATGTTTTGTCTTTGATCATCGGAATCGCTTCGATCATCATCGGAATCAAATTTCCTGTCGCCCTGACCGCGGAAATCTGGATGGTGATTATCTCAATCTACGTGCTGATCGCCGCCGGCGTGCCCGTCTGGGTAATCCTGCAGCCGCGTGATTTCATAAACGTTCAGATACTTTACGGAGGCATAATACTCATGGTGGTCAGCCTCGTGAAGTGCGGCCTGTCCGGTTTGAAAATTACGGCCCCGGTCTTCAATCTGGCCGAGGGATCGATCCATCTGGGCATGGTCTGGCCTATGATGTTCATAACAGTGGCCTGCGGCACAATCTCCGGGTTCCATGCCCTGGTTGCAGGCGGGACCACGGGCAAGCAACTGAGAAACGAAACCGACGCCAAAAAAGTCGGTTACAATGCGATGCTTCTCGAGTCGGTCCTGGCTTTATGTGTCCTGCTCGCCCTGGGCTCTTCGATGGCTTTCGGAGACTATAAAGCCGTTGTCTGGCCTTTGGATCCGGCCATAAAATCTAATCCGATACTGGGATTCTCCCTAGCTGCCGGCAATCTTTTCCATATGGGTTTGGGCATTCCGGTCGCCCTGGGCACGGTTTTCGGCATTCTCCTCGTCGAAGGCTTCGTCATCACCACTCTCGACGCCGCAGTCAGGCTGAACCGTTATCTGTTCGAGGAACTCTGGAGTATAGTAATCAGGAAAGTACCGCGGCTCATGAGACATTACTGGTTCAATTCCGGACTGGCGGTGCTGCTCATGTGGATTCTGGCTTATTCTAATGCTTTCAATACGCTCTGGCCGATATTCGGGACAGCCAACCAGCTCCTGGCCGCGATGTCTCTGCTGACGGTTTCAGCCTGGCTCCTCCTCAGGAAGAAAAAGATCAGCTTCACCATGATTCCGGCGATTTTCATGGTTTTGACCACCGTGGCCGCGCTTATTACGTTGCTGTCCCAATACATTAAGACCAGGAATTACGTTCTGGCCGTGGCCGACGTTCTCTTGCTGATTCTTTCGGTTGGAGTGGTCCTATTGTCCCTGAAAATATTTACGAGGAAGAGGGCGGAAACAATAGCGGCCGGATGAAGGCTACTTTAGAGTCGAGATGGCTTTTTTATTATTACTGGTTCGGAAGACGAGCAGGGTTTTTCCTTCTCCTGAAGCCGATCCATAGCAGTATCTTATATCTATAACCGCACTTCCCAGTAGAAAACCAATCTCGGCTCCGGCGGCGATTCTGTCGGTGACAAGTACGGTGACAACCTTATTGGCTTTGACCTTGTAGCCGAGAGTCCGCATGGCCTTCTGGGCTTTGACCGGATCGGAAGTTATCAAAAGAAAATGCCCCTCGTTCTCATCGGTGTACACCGAGATGGCTTTCACGTTGATGCCGGCGTTGGCCACCGTGCCCAGAACCCTCCCGAATATACCCGGCTCGTCCGGGGTGATTACGTGTAGTTCGATCTCTTCGCTTACGCTTTTCAAAACCTTCTCCTGATTACGGCTTCAATTATAGCAAAAAAACCGTTTTTGGATAAAGAAATATTTTTATAGCTGGACGACAGGGGAAGGCCTCGTCCTTTTTGCTTGACAAGGAGGGCAGGGAATTGTTATAAATTTATAAAAGTGTCGTATTTTCTTTAGGAGGAGTTAGATGAAAAATAAGGGTATTGGTTTATTCCTGATCGTTGCCTTGCTGATAGTGGTTGTCGCTCTTCCGGTTTCGGCTCAAACCAAGCAGCTCAAGAACATAGGCCTTTACACTTTCATAAAGATAAAAGGCCAGGTGCCAACCGCCGAAGTCATGAAGATGCTCTTCGAGAAGTATTCGAGCGATATAAAAACTGGATTCGATATTGCCGGATATCCCGAGTTGTATGAACCGTTCATGAGCCAGCTCAAGGATGCCGAGTGCGTTGACACGACTCTTCCGATCGGCGACAAAATGATTTGGATGATGTTCCGTTCCCGTGACCAGGTCAAGGTCGTACAGGATATAGAGTGGGCAGGGAAAGAACCTCTTCCCGTTTTCAAGTTCGACGTCAAGAAGGACTGGAAAATCTACCAATTCGTAATTCCGAAACCTTGCGGAAACATTGCCTTGTATAAGATAGAAGAAGCCATCCGGCCGGCAATCTGCAGCCTGGTCGTGGTGCCTGAGAGGGCCAACATAAACGATCCCGTTACGGTCGACATGAGCGGGACTCAAAACGCCCGCAGCATGAAGGTCGATGTTTTCGACTCCGCCGGCAATAAAATTGCTTCGAAGGAATTGACCCCTGACTCTCCCAAATGGCAGACCAAATTCGATAAGTCCGGTGAATATTCATTCAAGGGAGAAGCCGTAAACATAGAGGGAATAGTTTCAACCAATCCCTGCGAGTCCAAGACATACATAAATATCCCGCCCGTTTGCAAGCTCTGGACTTCATGCATGCCATGCGAGGATTACGTAGGCCGGCCGATAACCTTCGATGCGTCCGGCTCGAGCGATCCGGACGGCGAGATCGCCAAAATGGTATTCGAGCTTTTTGATGCCGACGGAAACGTCATCGACACCTGCGTTACCACCAGAAAGCCCTGGTACTGGGAAAAGGTTCTGAGCAAGCCAGGGACTTATACCATAAACGTAACAGTCTACGATAACGACGGAGCCCAGTCCTCGCCGAGCGATCCCTGCCGGCTGACCTTTGAGGTGACCCAGAGGACGTTGTTCTGGACGGTGAACGGCAACGCCGCCCTGGTCAAAGGCAGCTACACATTTTATCCGACCATACGGGCCGGCCTTTTCTACTGGATTAATCCCGGCAAATGGAGCTTTACGCTCAGTGGCGGGGCCGGCATCCCGCTTAAGGGCGATCCGTGGAAATTGATATTCCTGGCCGAAGCTCTGGTCAACGGTCATTTCGATAAAACATTCCTGGGAGCTGGTATCGGCTACCGGACCAAGGCTTTTGACTTATTAGTCACGGATGATGAGGAGATTGTTGGTGAGTCCGGGCTCGACCTCGTCGGCCGTCTGGGTTTCGAAGTTTTCAATAACAGGAAAAATATGGGCGACCTGATCTTCGAGCTGAGGGCTCCGCTCGGCCGCGGATTCAAGGACTTTCATATGTTCAGCGTCGGCTTCCAGTTCAGGTTCTGATCCTTCGCCTGAAGGCGGGGAAGTGGCGAGCAGATTAGGAATTTTATTGGGTTTTAAGGAGTAGAACTGAGGTTCGAACGGACAGAGGTTTAATCGATGACCTTGCCCAGTTTATCGAGCTCCTCCGAATAATATTTCCGGTAGAGTATTTCCCATTCCCGGCTGCCTTCCTCGATGGCCTTTTTCTGGGATTGTATCTTTTCTACCGCTTTCCGGTCGAGCATTTCATATAAGTGAAGTTCATCTTCGATGGCTTTGACGATGGCCAACCGGATTTCCTTGGGATCGTCGAGAAAATCCACCTGCGGATCGTTTTCCAAGGTTTTGAGTATCTGCTTGGACAGATAATTAATTTTCTCCCTTGACAAACGATTGCTCATAACACTATCCCTTTTTCTTTGGCCAGCTTGGTTTTTATCATCCGGAACATGGTTTGGTATTCTATGTTATCCTTGCGGATTTTCTCCATGTGTTTGCTCAGGATTTCCCTGACTTCCTGATCAAGATAATCTTCCTTCTGGAACTCTTCCAGGATAAGATTCGTGACTTCTTCGACCAGACGGGACCGGTCCTCGATAATAATCTTCTCTTCCCTGACCAGATTGCGGACGATCATCGAGGACAGGTGATCTATTTGGTTTCTGGTTAATCTCATAACCTTCTTAAAATACAACAGAATCGGGCCGATTTCAAGAAGCGAAACGGTCAAAAGGCATAATAAAGGCGGCCGGTCCGTGCCCATCCGGTTTTTTCAGGCAAGAACCAGGAAAGGGGAAATCATGCGTTGCTCGCTCGTATATCTGCCAAGGGCGATTATCCTTTCTTCCTGGTCAAATAATCTCAGGACGTCCTGATTATTCTTGAAGGCGAAAGGGTCGAAGCCCTTGGCCCGGATGACGTGGACGGAAAAAACCGGGGCTCCGTTCTTGATTCTGGCAGCCGCTTCGGCCGAGAGGAAAACGGCCGGAGCATCGGGGAGAATGTTTTCGAGAGCGATGAGCAGTTTCGGCAGAGAACCCTTCAGCAGTGCGGCCTCCAGTTCTTCAATGGTGATTGCCGAGTCGGCTGAAAACCGGCCGACAGCCGTGCGGCGGAGACTGGCCAGGTGGCCGCCGCATCCCAGGTCCCGGCCGAGATCATGAGCAAGCGACCTGACGTACGTTCCCGAAGAACAGATTATCTCGAAATTGACGAACGGCGGGTCATAACCGGTGAGAGTGAACCGGGACACGCTGATTCTGACGGGTTTGAGAACCGGTTTCTGGCCGGCTCTAGCCAGGCGGTAAGCGCGTCGTCCGTTTACTTTTTTCGAGGAATACGGCGGGGGAACCTGAAAGAATTCTCCGGTGAATTTCGCGCTGATTTCTTTGATTCTTTCCAGGTCAGGCAAATTCCTGACCTCTGGCGTGTCCTGGACACCGGAAGCATCATAAGTATCCGTGGAGTACCCGAGTCTTATGCTGCCGGTATAGTTTTTTTCTGATCCTGCCAGGTAGGGGAGAAATCTGGTCGCTTTGCCCAGGGCGACGGGCAGCACTCCGGTGGCCTCAGGATCAAGAGTGCCGCCATGACCGGCTTTTTTCTGGCCGACGATCTTTCTCACCGCGGCCACCACGTCGTGGGACGTCCAGGCCGGCGGCTTGTCTATTATTAAAAGTCCATCCATCCTGGGAAAT
>Ga0172362_10000971_pt1 | contig 24259 bp, 14 predicted proteins | sample LakKivs1_kivu2a2_FD_114534 | JGI IMG/M metagenome (GOLD analysis project Ga0172362, IMG submission 114534) | Sediment microbial communities from Lake Kivu, Rwanda - Sediment s1_kivu2a2 | ecosystem: Environmental > Aquatic > Freshwater > Lake > Sediment | place: Rwanda: Western Province, Lake... | reverse complement strand
TGGCGAATGGCGAATGGCGAATGGCGAATGGCGAATGGCAAATGGCGAATGGCGAATGGCGAATGGCGAATGGCGAATGGCGAATGGCAAATGGCGATCTGCGATCTGCGATCTGCGATCTGCGATCTGCGATTTGCGATTTGCGATTTGCTGATTTGCTGATTTGCCGATTTGCTCTTTTGCCCACTGTACGTCCCATGCTGATTGTACACGCGATGGACGAAAGTGACAACTTGACAATCTACGCCACTGCTGTAATACTTGGTCCTGCCACACCATGGCAGGCTTGCGAGGAAGGAGACAAACAATGGAGCAACTGTTCACCCACCTCTTTGGTAGCAACCACGTTCTAATGGGCGTCTTTGCCACTCTCATCACCGGGTTTGCCACCGGCGTGGGTGCATTGCCGGTATTGTTCACTGCCAACGTCTCTGACCGACTGCTTGACGCGCTCCTGGGGTTTGCTGCCGGCGTGATGCTGGCGGCCACGGCTTTCAGCCTGATCGTGCCGGCCATCGAACTGGGCGGCATCTGGCCAGCCGTGTTCGGCATCTTCATCGGTGCGCTCTTCCTGGGGGTGCTCGACCGGGTGCTGCCTCACACGCACATGATCAAGGGAATCGAAGGCCCGTCCTCGACGTTGCGGCGGGCGTGGCTGCTCATCATCGCCATCACGCTGCACAATTTCCCGGAGGGGCTGGCGGTGGGCGTGAGCTTCGGTGCCGACCGGCTGCCCGATGCCATCGCGCTGATGATCGCCATCGCCTTGCAGAACATGCCGGAAGGACTGGCGGTGGCATTGCCGCTGGTGCGCGAGAAGTGGCCGCGCGGCAAGGCGCTATTCTATGCACTGGGATCGGGAATGGCCGAACCGATTGCTGGCCTGCTGGGTGTCTTCGCCGTCACGCTGATGAAGCCACTCCTGCCGTGGGGGCTGGCCTTTGCTGCCGGCGCCATGCTCTACGTCGTCTCCGACGAGATCATCCCGGAGACCCACAGCCGGGGCTTTGAACTGGAGGGCACGTGGGGCGTCATCATCGGCTTCCTGGTGATGATGTTCCTGGACAACGTGTTTGGGTAGACCAGGAAGCCGGCAGATCGGTCAAATCTATAGCGCCCTGATGTCAGGACACGGGCAGAATGAGTGGAGAGAACTTCATGTCCGGCCGGTTCGAGATCGCACGGATCACCGACCCTGCAGTGGCGAGTTTACAAATTTATCTGCTAGGGCCACCCGAGGGGGCATGGGCTGGGCGTCTGCTTGCCATTCCCCGCCGCCAGGCCCGTGCCATGCTCTACCACCTGGCCACTCATCTGCAGCCTGTCCCCCGCGAAACGCTTTGCTTCCTGTTCTGGCCTGACCAGCCGGAATCCACCGCCCGCCGCAATCTCAGCCACCTGCTGACTCACTTGCGCCGCGCCATGCCCACGCCTGAGGTGTTGCTGGTCACGGAGGATCAGGTCGGCCTGGACCCACGAGAGACCTGGGCGGACACGGTGGCCTTCGAGCAACTGTGCGCCGCAGGAGGAGTGCAAGTTCTCCAGCGGGCGGTGGCACTCTATCGTGGACCGTTCCTGGCCGGTTTCTCCCTGCCCGAGAGCGCTGAGTTCGAGGCCTGGGTCGCGCGCGAGCAGCGTGCCTTCGAGCAACTGTACCTGAAAGTGCTGGGAGTGCTGCTCGACGAGAGGCTTGCACAGGGAGAATACGAGGCCGCTATCACGTGCGCCCGGCAGTATCTGGCGACCGACGACCTGGCCGAGGAGATGCACCGCCGCCTGATCGAACTCTACGCCGTCACCGGCGACCGCAGTGCGGCCCTGCGGCAGTTCGAGCACTGCGCGGCGATTTTAGAGCGCGAACTGGGTGTCAGCCCATTGCCAACGACCCGGGCGGTCTATCAGGCCGCGTTGGAGGGCCGACTTCCACCGCTCTCTGCAGGCAGACTGGCCCCGAGGATCCCAGCCTTGCCCAGCCTGGACATTCCCCTGGTTGGGCGTGAAGAAGCATGGTCAAAGTTACAGGAGGTATACGGCCGCACCCGTGCGGGCCGGGGTCAGATCGTCTTGATCTCAGGGGAGCCGGGCATCGGCAAGTCGCGCCTGATGCAGGGCTTTGCCGCGCACATGCAGGCCGAGGCGCTGGTCATGGCCAGCGGAAGCCAGCCCGAAGAGCGGACCCTACCCTACCAACCCATCGCCCAGGCTCTGCGCTCTGTGCTGCACGTGGAAAACTTAACCCACATTCAGCCCATCTGGCTGGCAGAGGCAGCCCGGCTGGTGCCTGAACTGCGCACGTTGCGGCCAGACTTGCCATTGCCGCTGCCAACGGAGCCGGACGAGGCACGCACGCGGCTGTTCGAGGCGCTCTGCCGGGTCGTGCTAGGGTTGGCCGCCGGGCCACGCCCCGTACTCATGTGCCTGGACGACCTGAACTGGGCCGACAGCGCTACGCTGGACTGGCTGGGCTTTCTGGGTCACCGCCTCTCCAATCACCGGTTGCTGGTCCTGGGCACTTATCGCAGCGGCGAAGCCGACGCCGTAGACAGGCTGCGCCACAACCTGCTACGCGCGGGCATCCTCTTAGAACTGGCACTGGCGGGGCTGGACACGACCTCGGTGCTCCAAATTCTGCGCCACGTAGTCGGCCCCCGGCCCCACGACGAGACATTGGCAGAACGTCTCCAGCAGGCCACGGGCAGCAACCCTTTCTTCCTGGTAGAGACACTGCGGGCGCTCAGCGAGGCCGGGCAACGACCAGAGAAGTTGGCTGGCCCAGAGGCACTGCCTCTGCCTGACATTGTACGGCAGGCGGTGGAGGCGCGCCTGGACCACCTCAGCCCGCAGGCTCGCCAGGTGCTGGAGGCCGGCGCCATCCTGGGCGAGTCCTTTGGTTTCGACCTGGTGCACCTGACGGCGGGGCGTGGGGAACTGGAGGCGATGGACGGGCTGGACGAACTGGTGGCCCGGCAACTGCTGGCAGAAGAGGCAGGTGAGGTCGGTGGGTACACCGGCACCCGGCCGACGGGCTATCGGTTTCAGCACGATCTCATCCGACGAGTGACAGAGGCCAGGCTGAGCCCAGTGCGGCGGCAGTTGTTACACCGGCGGGCCGGCCAGGCGCTGGAACGACTCATGCCGGAGGCCGTGGCCGCCCTGGCCTACCACTTCGACGAGGGGGGGGCGGCAGCGAAGGCCCTGCATTACTACGACCTGGCAGTGCAGCGGGCAGAAGCACTGTTCGCCTGGGAGGAAGTGGAGAAACACCAAAGCCGGATGCTCGCGCTGCTGGATCTGCTCGATCCCGGCTGTAAACAGCCAGACCGCCTGGCGCAGCGGGGCCGGGTGCTGGCCTCCCGCGCCCATCAGCGCTATCTCCAGGGCCGGCTGGCCGAGCGGGATGCAGACCTTGCAGCGCTGGCAGCCCTGGTCACAGCCAGTGGCGACGAAGGGTTGCACCTGGCGGCCCTCATGCACCAGGTTCGCTATCTGAACCTGGATGCTCAGTATGAGAAGGCCATCGCGACAGCCAAGGAGGGCCTGGAGCTGGCAGAGTACCTGGACGACACCACGACCGGCTCTCGCCTCCTGGCCCAGATCGGCTTTGCCCTCTATTTCCTGGGGCAGCCGCGATCCGCGCTCACGGCTCTCGAGTCTGCCCTGGCGGTGGCCGGTGAAGGGGCCGACGCCGAGTCACGGGGGCGTATCACCCACATCCTGGGCTACGTCTACTTCCACTTGGGGGATTACGTCCGCTCCCTGGCCTGCCAACAGGAGGCCTACGCCTGCCATCAGCAAGTGGGCGACCACAACCGCGTGGCCTGGGATGGGCTGGACATCGGGGCCCTGTATCTGGAACTGGGACGCCGTGCCGAAGCTGAGCATTATCTGACCGAACACCTGGCCCTGGCTCGTCGCATCGGCGCCCGGCCGGCCGAAGCCTACGGCCTGGCCCTTCTGGGGAGTTGGGGCCTTCATCAGGGCCACTATGCTACAGCGGTGAAAACCTTCCAGCAGTCTTTCTCCATACAGCAAGAGCTACACAGTGAACATGGCTGCGTGGCCAGCATGGAAGGTACAGGGTTCGCCCTGTATCACCTGGGCGACCTGGCTCAGGCCCAAACTTGGCTGACGCGCGCCTGTGCGACGGCGCGCACCATCGGCCACCGCCGGCGACTGGCCGAGGTCCTGATTGGCCTGGGGCTCGTCGAGACGGCCGCTGGCCAGTTTTCGACTGCTCGCCGCTACTTGAGCGAGGCGGTGACGGTAGCCCGGAATAGCGAGTGCCGGGAGAGCCTGGCAGTGGGGTTGGCCGGCAGGGCGCGCGCCGAACGGCAGGGGGGCAACCTCGCCAGCGCACTGGCCAGCGCACGGGCTGCCGTGCGCGTGGCCCAGGAGAGCCGCCTGCCGGCCTGCCAGGGCTGGGGCGAGATGGAGGCAGGTCTGGCCTGGCTGGCCCAGGGTAAGCCTGAGGTAGCCCTGGAACACACCGGGCGAACTATCGCCCTGCTGCCCCAGGTCCACGAGGGCTGGATCGGCACCGAGGAGATCCACCGCGCTCACGCCCGCGTCCTGCGCGCATTGGGCTGCGCCGAGGCGGCCGACGAGCAGGCCCGGCAGGCCGAGGCGATTGTCGAAAGTAAAGCCGCCCGTATCCTCGACCCCCAAGTACGCCAGCGCTACCTTCAATTCGCCCACTCGCTGACTCGCTGACTCGCTGGTCCACCTATGATTTGTAGCCATTTTGTAGCCACTCCTGTGCTATACTGCTGACCAGAAGAACACGGATGAACAGGACTGACGGATCAGGAAGCGGGAAGAACACGGGGTCTTGGCCGTAACCGGCCAGCTGGGGGTACCCATGGCTGTACCCATTGAGTACGCGTCCTTCCTCGTCCGGCTGTGGCGGGAGGCTAAGGCCGAAACTGCGGCGCCCGCCGCTGACTGGCACGGCGAGGTGGAGCACATCCAGAGCGGCCAGCATTGGAGTTTCAGCGCTCTAGAGGAGGTATTGGACTTCCTATGGCGGCAGGCGGAAGATCCAGGCGTGCTGAACTCATCGGTGGGCGAGCAAGCTCGATCCAGTGAGTTAAGCAGAGAGGGGTGAATAGATGGCACGGTTCATTGTGGTTCACAAATTGCCGGCTATGGTGACTCAGGATGAGTTGCGCGCAGAGGCCAAAGCCGTAGTCAACGCCCTGCCCGATGACGTGGAGTGGCTGAGAAGCTGGGTTGTCTACGAGGGCGATCGCCTTTTCTGCGAATGGGAGGCCTCAGAAGAGGGAGCAATCCGGGCAGCATTGAAAGGAACGGAGATCTTCCCCGTTGAGGCTATCCACCCGGTGGAGCCCATCGATCCCGGCTGGTTCAGAAGTTAGGGAACCAAGGATAGGCAAAAAGCACGAACACGGTCACATCCCCTGCGGGTAAGCGGCGGGTGAGGCCCGACGTACCCGTCGGGACAGCCAGGCGTGTCGCTCTCTGGTGCGCGTGGCTCATCCCGTTGACTCTCATCCTGCTCGGTGGTCTACATCCCCCCATACCTGTGCGTGCGCAGGCACCCACGCCGCGATTCACCTCCCTCACCACCGAGCAGGGCCTGTCCCATAACGCCGTGCGGTGCATCCTGCAAGATAGCCAAGGATTCATGTGGTTTGGGACACAGAACGGGTTGAACAGGTACGACGGATATACCTTCACGATCTACCGGCATCGCCGTTCGGACCCCAATTCGTTATCGAGCAACGTGATCACTGCGCTCTACCAAGATCGCGCGGGCACACTGTGGATCGGCACGATTGCAGGACTCGACAGTCTGGCAGGGGGCACAGCGCGATTCGATCATTACCCCGCAATCGGTGAACAGGTGAGCGAGATCTACGAAGACGCCGCTGGCAACCTGTGGATCGGAACGGAGGGAGCAGGGCTTTTCAGATACGACCGCGCAGCCGATCAGTTTACCCAATACTTGCATACGTCATCAGACCCCCACAGTTTGAGCCATAACAACGTGTCGTCCATTTACGAGGACAGTGCGGGAATGCTATGGGTGGGTACCACTCACGGTGGGCTGAACGCCTTTGACCCCGTCACCCTCACGTTTGCCCGCTACCAACATACTACGGCGGACCCGCACAGCCTGAGTTATGATCGGGTGACAGCAATCTACGAAGATCGCTCCGGCGTTCTGTGGGTTGGAACAGGAGACGACTATGAAGTCGAGGTGGGCGGGCTGAATGCGTTTGAGCGAAACACCGGCCGGTTTACCCGCTACCTACACGACCCACAAGACCGCCACAGCCTGAGTCACAACGACGTCAAGGCAATCCACGAAGACCAGACTGGCGCACTCTGGATTGGCACGGACGATGGCCTCAATGTCTTAGATCGCACGGCGAACACCTTCGTCCGCTATCATCACGACCCCCTGGATCCGCATAGCCTGGCCGATGGCCGCATCACCGCTATCTACGAGGACCACAATGGTACGCTCTGGTTTGGGACCGATGCCAGCGGGATCAGCAAATATGCCCGGGTAAAAGAAAAATTTATGCGCCTCCAACCTGACCCGCTCACTGCCAACAGCCTGAGTGGTGCAGTGATCGGCGCGCTCTACGAAGATCGCACTGGCGACGCGGGTGAGTACACCCTGTGGATCGGCATTCACGGCGGGGGCCTGGATCGGTACGACCGCGCGACCGGCCAATTCACCCACTACTCGCATACGGCCGACGACCCCCACAGTCTGGGCCACGACCACGTCAAAGCGCTCTACGAAGACCACGAGGGCGTTCTATGGGTGGGAACCAACCAGGGTCTGGACCGGTACGACCGTGCCACGGGGGAGTTTACACATTACGTCCACGACCCTGGCGATCCCGGCAGTTTGAGCCGTGGCGCGGTTAAAGTCATTCTGGAGGACCATACCCACGCGCTCTGGATCGGCACGGAGGATCCGGGGAGCATAAACCGGCTCGACATCACTACCGGGACCTTTACCCGTTATGAGCATGATCCGGCCGACCCGAACAGCTTCATTAACACGTATGGTGTGAGAGCGATCTATGAAGACCCGGCAGGGGACTTGTGGCTCGGCACATATAACGGCCTGGTCCATTTCGACCCCGACGCCGGCAAGTTCACTCAGTACCTGCACGATCCCGACAATTCTCACAGTCTGAGCCACAATTTCGTCTGGTCCATCTATGAAGATCCAGACAGGAACCTGTGGATTGGGACCGCTGAAGGGCTCAACCGCCTCGACCGGGCCACCGGGCAATTTGCCGTTTACACGATGGAAGACGGTCTGCCCAACGATGGCGTGATGTGCATACTGGGTGACCCACAGGGCAACCTGTGGCTGGGCACCGATGGTGGAGGTTTGTCCAGGTTCAACCCGTGGACGGAGACGATTAAGAACTATGACGTGAGCGACGGTCTGGCCAGTAACGTGACGATGCTGGGGGTCTGTCACCGAGGCAGAAGTGGGGAGATGTTCTTCGGCACGCTCGATGGGGTGACCGCTTTCTACCCGGACAGCGTGAAAGACAACCCCTATGTCCCACCCATCGTCCTGACAGCGTTCAGAAAGTTTGACGAAACGGTCGAATTTGACACCCCGCTTGCGGAGGTCGAGGAAATCACGCTGTCCTATCGGGACAATTTCTTCGCCTTTGAATTTGCGGCCCTGGACTATACCGACCCTGCCAGGAACCAGTATGCGTACCAACTGGAAGGCTTTGATAAAGACTGGATCTACTGTGGCACGCGGCGGTATGCCAGCTACACGAACCTGCCGCCAGGCGAGTACACTTTCCGCGTCAAGGGCACCAACAATGACGGGATCTGGAATGAGGAGGGGCGCGCGGTAAGAGTGATCATCACACCTCCGTTTTGGCAAACCTGGTGGTTCAGGATTCTGGCAGGCGCCATTGGCTTGGGGGTCGTGTTCGCAGTGGTCGGGGCTCGGATGCGGTATGCAGCCGTCCTGCGCCAGAGCGAAGCGCAGTTCCGGGCCTTGTTCGAGAATGCCCCACTCGGTGTGTTTGAGCTGGATATGACCTCGACCCCGCCGCGCATTACCCGCGCCAACCGGCAGTCTGAGCGCGTCTACGGGTGGTCTACGGCGGCACTCACAAGCGCCTCTTTGGGCAGTATCTTTCCCCCTGACGCGTGGCCGACCCTGGAGCGGACGCTGTATGCCCTTGGCCCAGGCGAGACCATCACCGTCGAATCCACTGGCCTGCGCCAGGATGGGACGGCGTTTCCTATTCGCATCAGCGCCACAGGGGGGACGGGACACGATCTCAAACGAGCGATCCTGGCCATCGAAGACATTACGGCAGAGAAGCATCGCCGCTCCGAAGAGGAAGCCATCGACGAGGAGCGCCGGCGCATCGCCCGCGAGATCCACGATGGCCTGGCCCAGGACCTGGCGGGGCTGCGCTTCAGGGTGAGACTGTGGCATACGCTGGTGGACGACGACCCCGCTCAGATGCACGTCGAACTGGACGGCTTGCGAGACCTGTTGAGGGAAAAAATCCACGACGTACGGCGCTCCATTTTCGCCCTGCGGCCGGTGGCGCTGGACGAACTGGGCTTTTACCCCGCCCTCCGTCAGTTCATCGGTGAATTCGGGGAACAGAATCAACTCTACGTTGACATGCGTGTTGCGGGTCCACCGGAGCGGCTGCCCGCGTTTCTGGAGCCCGTGCTGTTTCGCATCATTCAGGAGTCGCTGAACAACGCGGGCAAACATGCCCACGCTCAAACGATCCGGATCGCATTGGACCTGACGTCTCCCGCTGTGGTAGCGCTGAGCATCCGGGACGACGGCGTGGGCTTCGATCCGGCGATGTTGGACCAAGCCTCCCAACGCAGACATCTGGGGCTGAAGCAAATGCGCGAGCGGGTAGAAAACCTGAAGGGCACATTTGAGGTGCACAGTCAACTGGGAAGCGGGACGGAAATTCAGGTTATTCTGCCTCTGACTGGTGAACGCGAGGCATAATATGTCGTCCATCCGTGTGCTGATTGTCGATGATCATCGCATCGTTCGGCAGGGTTTGCGTCACGTTTGTGAGTTGGCCGGCGGTCTCGCAGTAGTGGGAGAGGCCCAGGATGGGCAAGAAGCAGTAAGGCTGGCGCGGCAATTGCGGCCCGACGTCATTCTGATGGACATCAACATGCCCGTATTGGACGGTGTGCAGGCGACCCGTCTCATCGTCGAGGCCAACCCGTCGGCACGCGTGATCGTTCTCACCATATACCGCCGAGACGACTACGTGTTCGAGGCGATCAAGGCCGGCGCGCGGGGCTACCTGCTCAAGGACATTGACGAACAGGATTTGATCGCCGCCATTCGGGCCGTCCACCAGGGAGATGCACTCATTAACGCCAGTCTGGCGGTCAGACTGTTGGACGAATTCCGTCGCATCAGCCAGATGACGGACGGAATGGAAGACACAGAGGGCCTGACCCAGGTGGAGATGGACGTGTTACGCCTGGTCGCGCAGGGAGCTGACAATAAGGCGGTCGCGGAGCAACTCGCTCTCTCGGAACGGACTGTCGCCAACCGTCTCAGCAGCATATACGAGAAACTGCACGTCAACAGCCGCACCCAGGCCACACTGGTTGCCCTGCGCCGGGGGTGGGTGACGTTGGACGATGACGCGTGATGCGTGAAATATGCTGCCCGTTGCGCACTGCGTGACCCAGCACGAATGCAACGCACAGAAGAGAGTACCTTGCGAGAAGGTACTTTTTTCTTTGCCTGCCGGTGAACTTTATCCCTTGCCAATCAAGGCCAATCCATGAGATACTGGAAGTGACGCTAGTCATGTCATCATGCGCGGCCGTCTTGGCCTGCCTGGAGAAGACTGCGTGAATGGTCCCATCAGAGTGTTCATCGTAGATGCTGACGATACATTTCGCCAGAGGCTGTGCGCATTACTCAGAGACGCCGAGGGCCTCACGGTAGTGGGCGAGACGAAAGACGGGCAACAAGCCATCGCCCTGATCCACGAGGCGCGCCCCGACGTCGTCCTGCTGGACATAGGCACGCAACACGCCATCAACCTGCCGATTGTGACACAAATCTCCGAATCGCTTCCTCCCACCAAGGTTATCGTGCTGAACGACGAGGGCCAGGAGCAACTGGTGCTCGAGGCGTTCGGAAAGGGTGCGCTGGGACACCTGACGAGAGAATGGAGAATGGAGAATGGAGAAGGAAAAATCGAGCCGGCCAGGATCGTTGAGGCTGTCCGCGCGGTTAGCAGAGGGGAAGTGATCCTCAGCCCTGGCGTCGCTGGACGCATGTTGGACAAGGTCGTGCACGAACGGCGGCGTAGAACCGACTGATGCTCAAGCCATCGTGATGAGGAACTACCGTTGAGCATTGGGGGAACGAGAGAGATGAAACAGAATGAAACCATGGCAGCCGCAGTCGCCCCCTTCAAGACCTGGAAAGAGTCGTTGGGCCACACCGTCTATGTTGCCACGCTGGACTGGGTCAATGCGAATTACTCCGGTGTGGACGTGGCGGAAAAGGTATGGAACTTTTTGCACACCGAGTATCCGGTCAGCAAGTGGGGCATCCGCTACGTGCTGCTGGTGGGCGATCTGCGCATCGTCCCCAGGCGGCTGCTGTTTTACTCCAACCCGCTCAAGGAGTGGGGACTCCAATCCGACCATTTCTACGCCAAGTCGTCGGGAGGCGACACGAGCGCGCAAGTGTGGAACCACGACGGCGACCGGCGCTGGGGCGAGGTTGACGGCGACGAGATGAGCGTGGTGACCGCCTGGAACGGCAGTGCGCATGGAATGTCGATTTTCGCCGACCACGGGAACTGGGATGGACTGAGCGGCCACATCTGGCAGCACGACACGCTGACGACAACCAGCCAGGTGGACAAGGGCGAGTGGGCGTGGAGCGACCTGTTCAAAATTGGCATCCCCTGGGCCTTCACCCTCTTTGGCGACCCCTCGATGGTCCTGGAGGGGTACGATACGTCTGCCCAAGGCACCAACCGCACGATCCACACCGGCGCCGTCTACGCCTATGGCACCGACAACGCCGACGACGGCGACATGTACGTGGCGGTGAGCACGCGCCCCGACACCGAGGATGGCGAGGTCAAGGTCTACAAGCAGGTGAAAGTGGCACGCTCGACAAGCAATGGCAGCACCTGGACCGACCGGTTTACGTACGAGGGCTACCAGCAGCCGCACATAGACGCGGGGCTGGCTGGCTCTAGCAATCACGTCTACTTGACGGCCGTGGCGGACAGTTTCCCCAATGACGTGCACGTCAAGCGCAGCACCGACCGCGGGGCGAGCTGGGGCAGTTGGATGAACCTCACCTCTGGGGACGGGGCCGACTACCACGGTGCCCCGGTCGTGGCCGCTTCCACCGACGCAGCGGCCCCCACCGTGTGGGTGGCCTATGGCTATTACAAGCCCGTCGTCTTGGGGGGCGCCGACCTGCGCTTTGCCTACAGCACCAATGGGGGGGGCAATTGGACCCAGAACCGCATCCTCAGCGCCGAGCAGGGCTTCGACGAGCTCATGCCCGACATGGCCGGGTATCGCGCCGGCCCCAGCAAATGGATGAACATCGCCTACAACCACGATCAGTCGGCCCGCACCAACGTCGTCTGGCGATGGGTTAATGGCTCGACGCCGGGCAACTGGTCGGCACCCCGGCCGGTCAACGACCACGACACGCACCCGGCAGCGGACCCACAGGTGATCTATTCTCCTGGAGTAACGGCGACGGGCAGCGGTGTCGTGTACGCCGGAAGCGGTTCGGTGTTGACGAACCTGTACTTTGCCGCGCCGTGGCTCACTGCGACGACCGGCAACGCGATGCTTGCCTGGGGGCCCTACAGTGGCACGGTCGGAGACCGGCCACAGCGGTATGAGGAAGGAGACCATCCACAGCGGCGTGAGGAAGACGCTCTGGCACAGGCTGCCGCCCCGGCAGAGTTCGTGCGCCCTCAGGCACCGGACCAGGCGGAGTTGTCTTACTGGGCGTTCACCGGGCAGGTGGGCCAGGCCTTTCGCGTCGCCGGGCTGGTCCGGCACCCGGACGGGACGCTATACGCCGCCGCCACGACCAGCGCGGTGGATTCGGCCAACACTGGGACCGTCTTTCGCTCCGACGACGGTGGCGCGACGTGGGAGCCGGTCCCTGAACTGCCGCTGGCCTGGTGGCTGGACAGCATATTGGTCACCGACGCCGGGACGCTACTGGTCGGCGGCACACTGTACGACTTCCACAACCCGGATGCGCACGCCCATGGATCCATCTACCGTTCCGACGATAGGGGCGAACACTGGTCGATCGTCGCCGAGCGGCTGGACACGGGCTCTGTGCTCGCCCTGCTGCAGCGGGCGAACGGCGACATCGTGGCCGGGGCGGGGCCAGGCGGGATCACACTCGTTTCACCCGACGACGGTGTGACCTGGCAGCCACTGGGCACGCCCCCCGGCGCCCGGCACGTGCACGCGCTCCTGGAGACGGCCGAGGGCCGGCTGTATGCCGGCGGCGCGCGCACCGATGGGACTGGCGCCATCTACCGCTTCGTGGGTGGTGAGGAGTGGGAGACTGTCAAAGTGCTCGACAACCCTGCTGCAGTGTATGCGCTGTTGGAGGACGCCAGCCAGGTACTCTACGCCGGGGTCGCCTTTGCCGACCACACTGGCCGGGTCTTCCGCTCCTTCGATGGCGGGCAGAATTGGGAGCCTTCGGCCCCGCTGGGAGAGAGCCAGGCCGTGCGCACGTTGCTGGAAGGGCCGGAGGGGAGGCTCTACGCTGGCGTGGACGTGGGCCCTGGCACGTTCACCAGCTACGTGTACGCATCGGCAGATGGAGGGGAGACCTGGCAGGACGGCGGGTTTCTGTACATGGCGGACGCCGCGTATGATCTGCTGCTCACGTCCGAAGGCGCTATCTACGCCGCCAGCGGCGATACCTATGGCGTCATCTTTCGCACCGGCTCGTCGGGCGTGGGAGGGCATCGGGTCTATCTGCCCTGCGTGTCCATCCCCTACCCCGGGCGCCTGGCCGACGAGGCCGGACAAGCGGTGGCCGACGGGGCCTACGACTTCGCCTTCGCCCTGTACGACGCCTATGGGGGGTTCTTCTCCAGCGACAGCGACGACTTCGACCTGGCTCTCGGCGGCCGCCGGGGGCGGATCAATAGCGACCCCACCGACCAGGACAGCAACTTGTACCTTTCCAGCAACGCCGACGTTACCATCAAACTGGACAACGACGGTGGAGAAGATCACTTCCTGCGCATCCTGAACTCGGCGGGCGCCAACGTGTGCACCGTGAGCGAGAATACAACTGTCGGCCTGGTGTGCACGAACAAGAGCGCCGTCGTCGGGACGGCTAACTACGGCTCGCGCCTGCTCTACGTCGTGGAAAGCCCCGAAGTCTGGTTCGAGGACTTGGGCACGGCCGCGCTGGTGGATGGGCAGGCCACGGTAGTTGTGGAGAAAGGCGAAGCCTCCGGCGGGCGCTATCACCTGACCAGCGTGTCGTGGTACGTAAGCGGCACCGCCAGCGGTGGGGGTTACCGCCTGCTGAGCCCGTCCAGCCCCACCCTGCGGGGCAACGGCTGCTGCTGTACGTACCTGCCCTGTGTGTTGCGCAACCGCCAGTAGGGCGAATGAGTACATCGTGGTTAGAGGTGAATCATGCCTTCTCATCGCATGCGCGCGACGATCCTTTTTGCACTGGCGCCCTTGACCGGGCTACTCGTGGCGTGTGGTGTCGTTCCATCCACGCCAGCCGCTGAAGCGCCGACCCTACCTGCGTCCCCCACTATCAGCGGACCGGTGACTGAGGTCGCTGCACCACAAACTCCTCCTGCGCCTCCTGGCGGCGGCTGCCCGGCCTATCCAGCAGGCTTTCGTCTGATGGCTGGCACTGAGGTGTACCCCGTGCCCAACCTGCCAGAGCCCGCCCCACGCCTGTGGTTCGCCGACCCCACCTTTGGCGCCTGCCTGGTGCGCGTCACCGACCGGGCGCACGACCTCTCCCCGGACGACACATCAGCCGGGCTGGTGAACGAATACGCGCGCGTGCAATCCTTCAACGCCGACGGCAGCCGCCTGTTGGTACACGGCACTGAAGGCACGTGGTACCTGTACGATGCGCAGACGCTCCTGCCACTTGGCCAACTGTCTATCGCAGTGGAGCCACGCTGGGACGCAGATGATCCAGACGTACTGTATTACTCGGACGAGACGCGGCTGATGTCCTACGACGTGCAGACCGCAGCGCAGGCCCAGATCCACGACTTTGCCGGCGACTTCCCTGGCCAGAACCTGGCCGCCGTGTGGACGCGCTACGAGGGCAGCCCCTCGCGGGAGCGCCGCTACTGGGGCCTGATGGCGGAGGACGAGGACTGGACTCCCGTCGCCTTCGTGGTGTACGACCGGCAGACCGACCAGGTGACGGTCCGCGACATGCGGGGCGTGCCGGGCGTGGAGGAGGACGTGGACCACGTGACCATGAGCCCGCTGGGGACCTATTTTCTCGCCTCCTTTGACCGCTATTGTGAGCCCGGACACCTGGGGGACGATGCGCACCCCTGTGGCCTGATGATATACGACCGGGATCTGAGCAACGGACGAAGCCTGCTGCGCATCATCGGCCACTACGACCCGGCGTTGGACGCCCAGGGGCGCGAAGTGATCATCTACCAGGACATTGACACCGACCACATTTCGATGCTCGACCTGTCCACCGGCACGGTGACCCCGCTGTGGGAGATAGACTTTAGCCACACGGCCATCGGGCTGCACTTTTCGGGGCTGGCCTTCGACCGCCCTGGCTGGGCCGTGGTCTCTACCTACGATGACGACGCAGCCACGCACACCTGGATGGACGACCAGGTTTTCGCCGTCGAGCTCAAGCCAGGTGGGCGGGTGGTGCGGCTGGCGCACACCCACTCGCTGGTGGACGAAAGCCAGCCGGTGGAGCATTATTACTGGGCCGAGCCGCACGCCAGCGCCAACGCCGACCTGACGCGGATCGTCTTCACGACCAACTGGGGGCGCTTTGACACGGGCGAGGTCGAGGTATTCATGATCGCGCTGCCGCCAGGTTGGGCTGAGCGATTGCCTTAGCACCTAGAACTACAAGGCAGATGTTGGAAGCAGAGAACGCCGCTCTGCAGGAGCGGCTGGACGTATTGGAGGAGTAGGGCAAGTTGCCAACTTGCCCTGCTCCGGGCCTGGAGCGGCCTCAGGCCAAGCCTGATACCGGTCCGGCGTGCGGATTGCCCTGGGGTCGGCTTCGGTCGGCTACGATTGCGGGTAGAGGATTTCCTCCTGCCCCTGCTCGGTCAGACGGGTACAGCGGGTAGCGTGGGCAATGGCCTTGCTCTCATATACACTGGCTGCGGTGTGGAAGAGGCGCAGCACGTTGTCCAGGATTTCAAACAGGGTCATGGGGTCGGCATCTCGGCTGATGTCGAGAATGATCACACCGGGGTGTTTCCGATAGGGATACTTGCGAGGATCGGCAAAGTCTATATCTTGTGTAAGCAGGATACGCTTTTCGGCGCGGGCAAACTGGTAGTGGAAATGGTCATCACGACCGCGAAACCCAAGTTGGATAGCATGTTTACAGCCATGCCCCTTGCGTTGCAGGCGACGGGAGACCTCGTCAAGCGGCATATGCTCATCCAGATAGAACCGCACAGGCTATGCAATCTCCAGTTCTGGATAGCCCATCGTTTCGATAGCATAGCGTATGGCCTTTTCCACCTGATCCCGGCTGTATTGCGGGTACTGTTCCAGGAACTGTTCCAGCGTATAGCCATGCTCGAGAAACTGGAACACCCAATCGATCGGCATGCGTGTGCCGGTAATGCAAGGTTGGCCGCCCATGATACGTGGGTCGCTGGTGACAGGCGGCAGTGTGCGAATTTCCAGTTCGATCACCTGGTTGTCTGCCAGCCCTTCCGCTGTATCCAACGGCTCAAAGATACCGTCTTTGTAGACTGCCCGGATAGCAGTGCTCATCCCTCACCTCCTACCTTGTATTCCATTATACCCACCCGTCGCCGAAAAGTCAAAATAGGCACAGTGATTAGAAAGGATGGAGACGAGATGCGACATTGGTTTAGATTAGCCAGCGTAACCGTGGCGCTGTTACTGGCTTTGGGGTGGGGCACTTGTATGCCGATACCCCCGGTCAGTAGTCTGTCTATCCCCTCGCCTATACCTGTGGCTTCGAATCGCATTCCCAACTCCACTACCTACTACGTGCGCACCGACGGCGGCTCCACCACCCAATGCACGGGCCGCGTGGATGCGCCCTACCCCGGCAGCGGAACGGGACAGCCGTGCGCCTGGGACCACCCTTTCCAGGCGCTTCCGCCGGGCGGCACGCCGCGCATGGCCGGCGGCGACACGCTGGTCATCGCCGCGGGCAGTTACCGGATGGGGTACGGTGCGCCCGGCGCCGACGACTGCGAATCGGAATATTCCTGGGACTGCTATATGCCGCCCATCCCCAGCGGCCCCAACGCTGCAACCCCTACCCGCATCCTGGGGGCTGGCTGGAACAGTGGCTGCCCGAACCCGCCCGCACTGTGGGGCACCGAGCGCGCGAACATGATGCTCAACCTCACCGATGTCAGCAACGTCGAGGTCGCCTGCCTGGAGATCACCGACCACCTCGGTTGCGTCGAATTCCACGCTTCGCCTAGCCTGGCCTGCCAGCGCGACACCTATCCCTATGGGAACTGGGCTGCCGATGGCCTGTATGCCGAGGATTCTGCGAACGTCCATCTGCAGGATCTGAACATCCATGGCCTGGCCACGGCCGGGATCCGTGCCGGCCGGCTCTCCAACTGGACGGTGGAGAACGTGCGTATCGCGGGCAATGGGTGGGTCGGCTGGGAGGGGGACATTGACGGCAACGACTCAAACTCGGGCACGCTCACTTTCCGGCACTGGACGGTGGAGTGGAACGGCTGCGGCGAAACGTACCCCGGCGGCCAGCCGACCGGTTGCTGGGCACAGACCGCCGGGGGGTATGGGGACGGCGTCGGTACCGGTGCAACTGGCGGAGACTGGATCATTGAGGACTCGGCCTTTCTCCACAACACCTCCGATGGCCTGGACCTGCTCTACCACGAACTGGGTGGCCGCATCGTCATTGACCGCGTACGGGCTGAAGGAAACGCCGGCAATCAGATCAAGATCACCGGCCAGTCCACGATCACGAACAGCGTGCTGGTGGGGAACTGCGCCTTTTTCGAGGGCAAATCATTCACTTACAACGTAGATCCCTGCCGGGCGCTCGGCAACGCGCTGGAAGTCGTCTACGCGGGAGGGGAACACGTCTCCATCGTGAACTCGACGTTCTACGGGCAGGGGGATGGGCTTGTTGGCGGAGGTCCACGCGAAGGATACAGTTGCAGCGGCACGGAAACACTCACAGCACGGAACAACATTTTCCTGGGGGATACAGACTATTTTGATCCTGGGGACATTACCTTTCTCTTTTACCAGGAGGGCTGTACTGACCTGAAACTCGATTCGGATTACAACGTCGCCTACAATGCAAAGAACATTGAGTGCGGGAGCAACGACACGTACGTGAACTCGCGTGCCCATGACCTGTGCCAGGATCCACTGCTCTCAGGGCCGCTCTCTGGAAATACCTATGGCATGATGCCAACCTCTGCGAGCCCTGCGATTGACAGCGGAAACAATGCCATCTGTCCCGCCACCGACATTCTCGGCAACCCCCGGCCGGTGGATGGCAACGGAGATGAGAATGCCGTCTGCGACAGAGGGGCCTACGAGCGGTGGATGCCGACTGCTTGGGTCTACCTGCCGGTCATCCTGAGGCAGTGAGGTAAAACGTGAACCGTAGGCTTCTCCATGCCATGGCCAGGAGGGCCGGAATAAACGGGACGGAAGTCGAAGATGGGTCATAGATATCAGCACACAATGGTCTGTCGAATGCCAGACATAGTGGCCGGGCTGTGCCTTCCGGCGGCGATGGTCGCCTTCGTGACCATCAGCCTGCTGGGCCAGGGAGGCTGCTCCACCTCGGACGCGGCTCCGCCGGCGGTTCCCGCGGACAGAGTAGGCCCGTCCCTGCCCTCCGCCCAGACCCGCCCCGACGGCGCGATCCGCCTGACCACGCCTCCGCCTGGCACCAGTGATCAGAACCCGGCCTTCTCCCCCGATAGCGCCCACCTGGTCTTCACCCGCTTCGGGAATGGTTACAACATCGGTCCCGCCGGGCTGTTCTTGCTCGACCTGGATACCAGGCAGGTCACCCGCCTGACACCAAGCGAAGATCAGGACAACGTCAACCTGCCCGGCGCTACCTGGAACGGCGTCAATAGCCGTATCGTCTTTGCATCGGATCGGCTGGAGGCCGATGACTTGTGGCGCATCGCGCCTGATGGGACCGACTTCAGTCGCATCACGACACACGCCGGCAAGCCAGCATACATCGAGCCCTCCTGGTCACCCGATGGGCAGTGGATCGTCTTCGAGGCTAGCCTCGCGGACACTAGCCCAGATACGAGCGTGGGAGAAATCTGGAAGGTGCGCGCCGACGGCACAGATGTGGCCCAACTGACCAACGACCCTGGCTTCGACGACCGCCAGCCCAACTGGTCTCCGGCGGGCGACCGCATCCTCTTCCAGCGGCGGGCACTCCCCAGCGGCCAGTGGGACATTTACACCATCGCGCCAGACGGCAGCGACTTGCGCAACGTCACGAGCAGTCCCTTGGCTGACGACACCGACGCCTCCTGGTCGCCCGACGGGGCACAGATCGTCTACTCTACCGACGACAGCAGCCTGCCCCTGCCCAACATTCTCGTCATTCCTGCCACTGGCGGCCAGCCGGTCCGGATGACGTCCTCAGACACTCACGAGGACAGCGCCCCCTCCTGGTCGCCCGACGGGGCATGGATCGCCTTCGAGTCGCACGAGGGCCAGGCCGAGGACAGCCCGGCGGCACTGTGGCGCATCGCTGTCCCATCGCCGGTCTACCTGCCGCTCGTCCTCACTGCTTCACCAGCGCCTGCCCTGGCGGCAGTCAATGACTTCTTGTACCAACTCCAGGACCTCGACCTGACCGCCATTGGCAACACGGCCTATGACCTGGTGGTGATGGATTATTCTGCCGATGGAAGCGAAGCCGGCGAGTTCAGCGCTGACCAGATCGCTGCCCTTAAGCATAGCCCGGGTGGCGAAAAGATTGTGCTGGCCTACATGAGTATCGGCGAGGCGGAGAACTACCGCTTCTACTGGCAAGACGGTTGGACGCCGGGGAACCCGGCCTGGCTGGACGGTGAAAACCCCGACTGGCCCGGCAACTACAAGGTCCATTACTGGGATCCGGCCTGGCAGGCCATCATCTTTGACTACACCGACCGGCTACTGGATGCCGGTTTCGACGGCGCATACCTGGACATCGTGGATGCCTACGAATACTACGCCGAGCAGGGCCGCGCGACGGCCGCGCAGGAGATGGCTGACTTCGTGGCCGCCATCCGCGCCCAGAGCAGTGCCCGCGACCCCGATTTCTACATCTTCCCGCAGAACGCGCCTGAACTGGCGGCGCTGGTACCAGCCTACCTGAGTAACGTGGACGGCACCGGCCAGGAGGAAATTTACTACGGCTACAATGGCGACGACGTGATGACGCCGCCGGCGGTCACCGCCGCGTTGGAGGGCTACCTTGACCTGTTCAAAAACGCCGGCAAACTGGTGCTGACGGTAGACTACGCCACCAGCCCGGCGCACGTGGACGATGCGTACACCAAAGCGCGGGCCAAAGGGTACGTGCCCTATTGCACCGTGCGCGACCTGGATCAACTGACCGTCAACCCCGGCCACGAACCGGATTGAAAGAAAGTACGATACGTCCATAACCGGTTTGCGGAGTCTCTAACTTGTTGAGGGCTGCATCAAGGAGGTGATTCAATGGCATGTAACGTCTAAGTAGGTAGTAGAAAGTTCCTGGCACGAAAATCGGCACCTGTCGGCCAAAAAAGTGGAGGGAACTTACTGTAACCTGCTTAGGCTCGTATATACGATGGTTTGCTTAATTGGTCACTGCCCAGTCGCAGTGACCGCCAAGAGGTAGGATAATTTGCCAAATTGTCCTATTGCCGAATTGTCCTATGAGAAGGAGGAACAAGACATGAAAAGGCAAATTCAGATTTCTCGACGTCACCTGTTGTGGTTGGCAATCGCTGTGCTGGCTGGCCTCGTGCTGACTTTGACGGTTACGTCGGCCATCGCGCTCTCTGCCAGTCCGCATAGCCCCTCGAATGGCCCTGGCCATATCAAGGGTCGGGTCCGTGCACCGGATGGCACGACACCGGTGGACGCCGGGTGGGTCCACATGCGCGGCGAGGCGGGCCAGCCCGAGCGTGGCGCGCCGATTGTTGCGGCCGGTTACTTCTCGATCACCGACCTGCTCCCCGGTCCCTACATAATAATCGCTCACCCGGTCGAGGATTCCCTCTACGCCGCCTCAGTTCCGAGGCTCGTCGAGATCTTGAGCGGGCAGTGGGCCTCAGAGACCTTGCTCCTGACCGAAGTGCGCATCAGTGGCCACGTGCGGGACAGCAACAGTGGCGCCGGCATCGCGGGGGCTGGAGTCGTGGCCCACGACATCGACTGGACGGTAGAGCGGTGGGACATCACCAACATCACCGGCGAGTTCAAGATCGGCGGCGTGACAGACGGCGTGACCTACATCCTGGACGCTGTCCCACCCCCTGGGACTGCCTACGTCCCACTGGGGCATTACCCGGTCGTGCCTCCCGCTACCAACGTGGTGCTCGAAATGCACATCCCCCCGACCAGCGTGGTGGGCCTGGTCCACGATCCGACCGGCGCACCGGTGCCTGGCGCGGGGGTCGTCATCTTCCGCGACGACTTCTGGCGCGAAACGGCCGCCGATGAGCTGGGCGGCTTTCTCTTCCGCGGCCTGCCTCCCGGTGAGTTCTGGATCCAGGCGGCCCCACCCTGGGGGCCGGCCGGTCATGGGTTGACGGCGAGCGAACCGTTCACGATCGTCGTTCCCTTCAGTACCCCACCTCCAGTGGACGTCGGCGTGATCACGCTGCCGTATGCCTACAAGACGCTGGCCGGTCAGGTCGTCCTGGCGGGGACGAGCAATGGTGTGCCCGGTGCGCTGGTGCGGGCACATCGCCTCGACGAGCCGGGCTATGCCGATGGGCCGACTGGCCCCGACGGCCGCTTTATCCTGAGCCTGCCCGGCGGCGAGTGGCACGTGGACGTGCAGCCCCTCTCCCCGCCAGTGCCGTGGATCTTCCCCGGCCCGCCCGCCTGGGTCTTCTTCCTGCCGCCGCCTACTACACCGGAAACCAAGACGGTGATGCTGGAAGTGATCCCCACGAATGCCTGGGTGACTGGCCGGGTCATCTGCCCTGACTACGACGTTGTACACGATATCCCATGTCCTAGCGGTCCGCCTCCCGACGCCATGTGGGTCGAGCTGCGCAACGATGCCATCCACAACGGCGCCCGACTGGGGCCGGACTACCGTTTCGAAATCCCTGTCCCCGATGGCTGGTACGAACTCGTCGTCCACCTGAACCACCCGGGGCTGCAGGCGCCTCCCCCCTTCCCTGTCTACGTAGGGCCGAACCAGACCCTGCCGCTACCCGATGACATCCCGCTGTTGCACAAAGACGCCCGCATCGTGGGCCGGGTGGTCCACGACGAATCCGGCCAGGGCATCCCCGGGGTGCTGGTCGTCGGCTGGCAGCCCGAGGGGTTCGGCCGGGGGCAGGCCGAGACCGACGCCAACGGGGTTTACGAGATGCCCGTCATCGGCGGCGAATGGTTCGTCGAGCCCCGGCTGGGGCCCGAGAGGCCCTACGTCTACCGCCAGCCTTTACGCCTGGTGCGCGTGGCGCCGGGCGGCACGATGGCCGGCGTGGACCTGGGGCTGACCTACGCAGGCGCCCGCATCGCGGGGATGGCCGTGGACGCCCACAACTACGATCCCCTGTGGGGGTTGGACGGCTGGGCCTGGGCCCGGCTGCTCCCATCGAACGAACTCTTCTCGGACGCGCCGCTGCGGGACGGCGGCTTCAGGCTCAAAGTCCAGGGTAATGCCCGGTACGAAGTCGGGCTGGACCTGCCGCCGCGCGCCCCCTACGTGTCGGGCAGCACCGGCCCCGTATCGGTCACTCCGGCGGCGAGCGTGTTCATCAGCGTGCCCCTGGAGCACAAGAATGCGGGGATCGAGGGACATCTGCTCGTCGCGGGGACGATGACGCCCGCGCTCGGCGTCCGGGGCGAGGTCTTCGGCGAGGACGGGCAGGGCCACTGGGTCGTCGCCAACGTGAACCCAATGACTGCCACCTACGGCCTGGGCCTGATCTCCGGCACCTGGCACCTGCGCGCCTGGGTAGACCCGGCCAGCGGCTACGTGGCGGTGCCGACCCCGATATCGGTGACCGTCCTGGCGAACATGGTGGTCTCCAAGGACTTTGAAGTCTGGCCGATCAACGCCACCATCAGCGGCCAGGTGCTGCCACCCACTGGTGTCGTCACGCCGGTGCAGGCTTTTGTCTTTGCCGAAGGGAACTCGCCTTTCGTCGGCCACTTCGAGGCCCATACCTGGAGTGACCCGTCCGGCCACTTTGAGCTGCACGTGCCGGAAGGGGCCTACCTGGTGGGCGCGGGGCTGCCCGGCGACGAGTTGAAGGCTCTGGGCTGGCTGAACCCACCGCCCGTTGACGTCCCGTGGGTCTCGACTGCCAGCCCGGCGACCGGCCTGCAACTGCGCTTCCGCAGGTTGGACGGCGAGATCCACGGCACACTGACCTTTGCCCCCGGCATCGTCGTCACGCCGACCCACCCGGCCTACGTCTGGGGCTGGAGCGACACCGGCGAGTGGGCCGAGACGGGGGCCGCCGTGGTCACCGGTACGGACACGTTCAACTACACACTGCGCGTCATCTCCGGCACCACCTGGCACGTGGGCGCGATCTACGAGGACCCGGCCAACGGCGTCTTCTACGACAGTCCCGAGGCGGTGGTGCCCGTGCCAGCGCCCGGCGGTCAGGCGGTCCGGGACCTGGTGCTGTTTGGTCCCAAGCTGCTGCCGCAACCGTTCATCGTCAGCTTCGACGCCAGCCAGATGCAGACCATCATCATGCCCGATGGCGTGGAACTCAGCATCCCACCGGGGGCGCTGGCCGTCTCCGGCACCGTGACGCTCTTCATCTTCCCCACCCAAGAGATGCGCCCCGAGCCCGGGCGCGAGATCATCGGCGCAGGCTACGAGATGTGGGCGGTGGACCAGAATGGGCAGCAGATCACCCAGTTCAACCAGAACGTGGTCATGACTCTCTACTACTCTGAGGCAGACCTGGCCATGCATCACATCCCGGAGCACATGTTGATCCCGGTCTACTACTCGACGCTGGCCGGGCAGTGGATCCTGGCCGACAGTTACGTGGTGAACACGATCCACAACCAGATCACGCTCCAGATCAGCCACTTTACCAAGTTCGGCATCATGTCCACCGGCCCGGCTGAGTACACCATCTACTTGCCGCTCGTCCTCAGGAACTTTGGCAGGTAAGCCCCATCTCTCTCCATAGTCCAACAGACTTCGGAAGTCTTCCGAGACTTCCGAAGTCTTATTTTTCGCAACACTGCTGTAACGCAAGTGAAACCCCAACTTTTGATTTTTGAGCGAAAGTGGGGTATAGTCAAAGCTATGCGAAACGTGAGACAGGCGCTCCTGCAAGCCATCAGCGCGTACGTGCCCGGCTTCGTCGTGCGCCGGGTCGCCGCCGATCCGTACGCCTCCCCGGCATGGCAGACAGAGCGGATGCACGCCGCCCTTCTCTTTGCCGACGTCTCCGGCTTCACCGCCATGTCCGAAAGCCTGGCCCGCCTGGGCAAGGAGGGAGCCGAAGAACTCACGCGCATCCTCAACACCTACTTCACCGCCATGATTGGCCTGGTGCGGGCCTATGGCGGGCAGGTCGTCAAGTTCGGCGGTGACGCCATTACCTGTGCGTTTGTGAGTGGCCAGAAACCCGGTTTTTCAGAAAAAACCGGGTTTCTTCCGAACGTTCTGCGCGCCTGCACGTGTGCACTGGCGATGCAGGAAAAGGCCGCGGAATTTCAGGCGGTAGAGACGAAGGGAGGGGTTTTCGCACTGCGCATGAAGATCGGCCTCAGCGCAGGCTGCGTGTTGTCCCTGAGC
>Ga0172362_10000970_pt1 | contig 24271 bp, 19 predicted proteins | sample LakKivs1_kivu2a2_FD_114534 | JGI IMG/M metagenome (GOLD analysis project Ga0172362, IMG submission 114534) | Sediment microbial communities from Lake Kivu, Rwanda - Sediment s1_kivu2a2 | ecosystem: Environmental > Aquatic > Freshwater > Lake > Sediment | place: Rwanda: Western Province, Lake... | reverse complement strand
TTAAATGGAATCGCTTTCAACTCTTCTCCCTCCCACGCAAAAGATACCTGATTGCCAATACTATTACTAATACATCCAGTCCTTATTATACCGGCGTGATTACCCAATCGATTATTAAAACTTCCGATTGCCTTCCCTTCCCCAATCATCAACTCTCCCACAGTATATATTCCTCCATCAGTCGCCTGGACAGTGAATGTATCTGATCCTAATTTCTCATTTATATCCTCGTCATTCATAGTGGTCTTCCTTCCCAAAAAACATACTCCCTCGTCATCCGCCAATATTTTAATATTCTTTCCCATTTCAATTAAGGATTTTCCCTCCGCACACTCCCCAGATATCTTCACACCCCCATTTAACGATAATCCCCTCCTAACCATCCTCAACATATCACCCTTCCTATTCTCCCCCATCTCCACTATCAATGGCGTTCCATCACTATTAACATCATTTGACACAATGTGCAATGCACTCTGCGGATTTACTATTCCAATCCCTAACCCTCCCCCCGTAATATAATTCTCCCCTAATGTCGAAAATTTATTCACCACCAATACGGTCCGATTAATATTTTCGGGTTCACTGCAATTCTTCCAATCAATTTTGGTAAAATTTCGTGGAACTAAAATATCCAACATTGATAATTCAACTGAGGCTAATTTTACGTAGGAAAAGCTGGTATTAATGCGGCGATAAATGATATATCCATCGGCTCCATTGACGCCATCCCAATCTAAGTTGGCGAAAACACTTTTAACATCATCAGAAAAATGGATTTCATCGGAGGTTTTATAATTTGTTTCTTTTCCATCGGAATTTAAACTGCAGATATAATATTGGACGACTTTATCCTTTTCTTTCGTAAAAAAATCCTCACTGTATTGGAATTCTACTTCAAAACGATTTGGAGGAAATAACTGATAAACACTCTGCAAACTTCCAACCGCCGATACATTCTTCGTCACATTCAATTCCTCCATACCTGTTCGAATATCATTCTCTTTGCCAATATTTTTTATCTGTAGTTCCCCATTCTTCCCAAAATGAAATTGTTTCCTGTCAACTTTCAATCCAATTTTCATACTTTCTCCTAATTTCAGGACTGATTTATCCAAATCAATTCCTCCTTCTCCGATCAAAGTTATAGTATTGTTTTGGAGAAGACTGTTGGAAATAGATTCTTTTTTGATTTCAAGTTTACCGGATTCTAGATCAAAAATTTCTCCAGTGTTGATTGAAAAATTATTTCGTGTCTTTTTAATTCCCAATCCAACTCCATAGCTCTCTGCACGGGAAAAAACATTAAATCGAATTTGTGAATCATCCCAAGAAAATTCTGGACTATAATCGAAACAAACTCCAGTATTCCCAAATTGACTACCATTTTCTATAAAAACATAATATGCTTTTAAATCCTCCACCACCTTTTTCGGACTAAAATCGGCAGTTCTTTGAAGAACTACTCTCCCACTTTCTATTCCATCAGACACCACCAAATAAATTCCATTATATTTTCCATCAATTTGATTCATTATCAAAACTCTTTCATTAACGTGTAATTCAACTCCATCGAATGCCGAAATTAATGTATTCGATTGCAAATTTTCATTTATTCTTAAATGCAATTTCATCTCACTTCTCTCATAATCCGCATCTAATGGAACAATCGATGCGCATTTCACCGATTTATTCACCTTTATTCCCGAAATATAACGATCCACATATCTCTTTGTAGTAGCATCCATATCGTACAATGGATCTCCCAAATCCATAATGCGGTTGTAGTTCATTACCAACTCATCCCCAAAACTCTTATTCCATAATTGTTGTTTATCTTTTGTAGAAACCAAATCTCCATTTAATGGCCCTTTCTTTCCACACAAAAATTCCGCATTTAAATTTGTTACTAATGGCGCCTCTTGATTTTCTATTGTTAAATGTCCAACATCTAATGCACGAATAAAAACATTTTGATTGAAATATGCAGAGCCATTTATATTTAAATCTGCATTTTTTTGCATAGTTTTATAAAAAATATCACCGAATGCATTTATTTTTAAAACATCTTCATCTCTATTAGTTTTAACACCCATTAAATTATTGTAGACAGTTAAATCATACTTCTCATTAATTTCCATATGTGGTTTTCCGCCATTTAATGATTCTATTGTAATTTTATCTCTGGATACTCTTATTACTTGATAAGGAATATTATTTATTAATGCCAAATCTTGCAGCGTAATAAAATCCTCCATTGTTCCACTACTTATCTGAAAAAATAGTGTATTCTCTCCCAAATATGTAGCATTCTGAATAGTAAAATTTGGTAAACCTTTAATTGTTACTCCGTCTAATTTTTGGTTGCAATGAAAACCGATTTTTCCCATTTTGTCAATGCAAAAATCATTGTTCACACCAAAATCTAGGGCATCCGGATAAATAATTTTACCAGATAAATAAATATTATTAATGAAATTATTTGGAGACCCGATGTTAGAAATGCCGTTATCAGTAGGATAAATATGACCTTCATAAAAGATTGGCCCTTTTAAGATAATTCCTAATCTAGGATCAGCCTTTACAAGATCTTCTAATTTTTTAAGTTTTAAATCTGCTTCATCTACTTTGCGTCCAATTACTCGTAAAAATGAAATAGTTTCTTTTTCTGTCATTTTATTGATATATTGGTAAATAACTTTTAAGTTATGAAAAAAAATATTTTAGATATTTATGAGGAAGCGTTGTCAGAAAAAATGTTGTTGTAGATGTTGTCATAAATCTTGTATTTCTACAAATCGTAGGAAACCAGAAGGTGAATTCATTGCACCAATTATGTCGGAAAATGAAATTCCTAGAATAGTTAATGGTGATGTTGTAGATTACCGTAATTTTCCATTTTTCGGTATTCTTTACTTCAATAATTCATTCACTTGTGGATGTTCTTTCATTGGAGGTCGAATGAATGCGGTCATAACTGCTGCACATTGTGTTCATCGAAGGAATCAAAAATTGTTCTCGGTAAGTTTTATGCAGCCTGGTATGTCATCACCTGGATTAAATTATGCGGTTAGAAGGGTAATTGTTCATCCTAGATACAATCCAAAAACGATAGATTATGATATTGCCATATTATATTTAAGTTCTGCACCAAATCCAATTGTTACTCCTTTAGCTGTTCCTCCTATAAATATTGGTAAGGTTTTGACAAATCCTGGAACTCCAGTGAGTGTTTTGGGGTATGGAGAGACATATTTAGCGAGGGGGGGAGTAAAAAGAGATAAGGATATTTCGGAATTATTACGAATAGCCAATTTATCAATAATAAGTAATGCTCCTTCAATATATAATAAATGGTCACCGAATTTATTAAAAAATCGAATGATTCTTGCAACAAATGAAGTTGATATTAATAATCCAGATGATAATAAAGATTCTTGTCGGGGTGATTCCGGAGGACCATTAATAGGAAATTTTAATGGAACAAGATATTTAGTTGGTTTAGTTAGTTGGGGCATGAGTAGATGCGGCACATCTGGATATCCAGGGGTATATACAAATGTTAGTAGTGTTCGTGATTTTATTTCAAAAACTGCTGGAATATAATATTTCTTAAATTATGAGAAAGTTTAGGTTGCGTAAAAATAAAAACAAAAATAAAAACAAAAATTGTTTTAACTGCAGAAAAAAAAGAAATATTGATACCCAATCACTCCGTATCATTAACGGAACAATTGTCAATGCCAGTGATTATCCATATTTCGGCGTTCTATACGTTGATGGGCAATTTTATTGTGGATGTACTTATATTGGTGGACCATATTTATCTGTTTTAACAGCTGCACATTGCGTTTATCGTATTAATCCAAGTAGAATTACAGTTGCTTTTCAAAAACCAAATTTAACTGATCCTGGTGTAAATTATTCAGTTAGTCGGGTTATTGTTAATTCAAAGTATAATCCATCAAGAAGCGAGAACTATGATATTGCACTTTTGCGTTTAACTGCAGCACCATCAGTTGCTCCTATTAGTATTCCAAGTTCATCAATTGGCAATAGTTTAATTGTCCCAGGTACCCAAACATTTGTAATTGGATATGGAGAAACTGAGAATGGTGATGTTTCTAATTTTTTGAGAAATGCGTTGACACCAATTGTAAGTAAGAAGAGATCCGTTAATAATATCTATCCAAAAAAATTAATAACTGATAAAATGATTCTAGCTGCATTCCAAGATGTTCTTAATCCAAGCACTAACAGAGATTCCTGTTTTGGAGATTCCGGTGGCCCATTAATAGTAAATTCGAATGGTACTCTTTATCAAGTTGGCATTACAAGTTGGGGTTTTGGATGTGCTCAACAGGGATATCCTGGTGTTTATGCGAGTGTTCCAGCCTTAAGAACTTTTATAACTAGGAATGCCGGTGTTTAATCTTTCTTCTAATTTCTTGAGTCGATCTTTAATTTCTTTATTTTCAGAAATTATTTTTTCCATTGGTTCCCATATTCTTTTTAAAAAATCCTCCTGTGCCATAAACTCCCAGATTGTCGAATTCATATAATTCATCCCAAATAACCTCCTCCCATTCTCCTCCCCATATCTCACCAAAACTAATGGTGTTATCCTCGGACGATTCCTTATTATTTCCCCACAATCCTCTGCCAATTGCAATATCCACTGTTGATTTTTATGTCCACGGGAAATCACCACATAAATTCCATTTTCTGCTGCATTTTCTTGATTTTTAACCAAAATACGATCACCAATATTCGTCTCAACATTTTCAACCATCAATGTCTCCATCTTCTTTGATATTATCTGATAAGATGATCCCATAAATACCCCTTCCAATTTATTATTAGTAGCTAATCTTACAGGTTCCAATAGATGTCCTCCCATTACAAATTGATCCACATATTTCTTATTAATAACATCATAATTATCTTCTGGATTATCTATATTTTTAATTTTAAAAAATTTGGCATCTAAGTTTGTGCCCAGATTTTTATTTGACAATTCTTGTTGTCCTTCAGTTGTTAAAATATCACCGTGTTGATCAACTTTTTTGCCATTTATGAATGAAACACTTGCATTTTCTATATGGGACAGATTAGTGAATGCAATTCCACTGTCTTGTCCAGTAAAAATAAGAGATTTGCCGACAAAAATATTTCCACCTACTTCCAGTCCTTGTTTAAATTCTCCACCCTTTTTGGCCTGAAAATATCCATTCAATTCCATCCCCTGATTCACTTTTAACTCCCCTTCCAAAACAATATTATTTCCCATCAAATCACTACATTCCACATTATTGGTCCGCAATTCACGACAATTCAAATTATTCTGCACTTCTACAACATTTTCCACAAATAAACTTCCCTCAATTTTTGTCGTCTTTACGATTAATTGTGATTTAATATTTACAGTATCCTGTGCTGAATAAATATATCCATCGATGCGCATATTTCCTTTCAATAATAAATTTGAATCCATCGATAAATTATTATTAGTATTAGTGGCTATAATAGAGGAATCAACTAATAAATTTTTGGTATAAGTATTGCTAATATTGGCATTTTTTAGGCGAATATTTTGAAGAAAAATGGGTTGTCTTGGACGGACGTTGACAAAATATTGTTCATCGGCGAAAACAAATTCATCTTCTTGTTGATCCCACATAAATCCGCGGACATTATCGTCGGAACGGACCCGAAAACCTGCTGGACGGTGCATTTTGGTGAAGACATCGGAGAAGCTTTGTTGGATGTTGTTGCCGGTGGTTTCGTAGAAAAGATTTCCTTTGACGATGAGATCGCCGGTGATGCATCCGCGTCCTTTGATGAAGAAGTCGTAGGAAGGGTTGAAATCACCGACATATAGGCCTTCTTTGGCATAAATAGTTTTATCGCCGACGATGTTGAATTTGGAGTGAATATCTTTTTCTTCGAGGAGTTGGGCGGTGATATTCACAATTTGAGCGATTTGATGTTCATTTATCATTTTTAGTAATAATAGGAATTTTTTTATATTAAAAAAATTTTATTTTAATAATTATGCCAGGAGGATTATTACAATTAGCAGCCTATGGACCACAGAACGTATATTTAACAGGAAATCCACAAATTACTTTTTTCGTAGCTATATACAAGCGTAGTACTAATTTTGCAATTGAAAGTATACAGCAATTATTTCATGGAGATGCCAATTTCGGGAGTAAGGTATATTGCGATATCTCCCCTAATGCCGATCTTATTTACCAAATTTTTCTTAATATTAGATTGCCCAATTTAAATGTAGAACCAGAGAAAAACCCAAATTATACCGTCAGTTGGGTAAATGCAATTGGTCACGCAATTATTCAGCATATTGATGTTGAAATTGGTGGCAACATAATTGATCGTCAATATGGTCAATGGTTAGAGATATGGAGTGAATTGACCGTAACAGTCGATAAAGAGTATGCGTATAATTTGATGGTTGGAAAGCAGTTGAATTTTAATACGGATTCCCAGCCAGGTCCCTTGAATTTGTATGTTCCATTGCAATTTTGGTTTAATAGAAATGTTGGGTTGGCATTGCCATTGGTGGCCTTGCAGTATAGTCAGGTAAGAATAGTTGTTGCATTTCGAGATTTTAATGAGTTGTGGGTGAGTAGTAATGGATTGCCACCGGGTTTGGGGGGTCCGGATAGTAGTATTGTGGAAGGTAAATCTATTTTGGAGACAAGTTTGTGGATAGATTATATATATTTGGAGAATGAGGAAAGACAAAAATTTGCATCTTGTAATTTGGAATATTTGATAGAACAGTTGCAGGTAAATACAGTCGGTGTTGATGAAAAGAATTTGGTTATTCCAATGGACTTTAATCATCCAGTAAAGGAATTGATATGGGTATTGCAGACTGATAGGATTTATCAGGTTGGTCCGAATAAGAGTTATGAGTATTTTGATTTTAGTAATGGGGAGCCGATCCCAGGTGATACGATTGATTATGCGAAGATATTATTTGAGGGAAATGATCGTTTTAGGGGTAGGGAGCCATTTTATTTTCGGGTGGTACAGCCTTATCAGTATCATACGAGGGTTCCGAGAAATTTTATTTACATTTATTCATTTGGATTTAAGCCAGAACAGCACCAGCCAACTGGTACTTGTAATTTTAGTCGGTTGGATAATGCTAGTTTGGAGTTGCGATTGAATGATTGTGTGATACAGAAGAATACTCAGTTGAATATTTATGCAACAAATTATAATGTTCTAAGAATCGAAGGTGGCATCGCCGGCGTCATCTATGCCGACTAAAATTGCATAATCTACAATAAGAATATTTCTAGTATTTTGATTTTATATCAAACCTTATTGATATAAAAATTTATATTTTTTAGGGCATTTTCGGGAAGCGATGCAAAATCTTTTTTATTTTTTTGGTAATTTTGGTTATAGGTGGGAAATGACTTCCATGAAGAAATAATACCAATTTTCTATAAAAATAAAATTATAAAATTGCATATTTAACAATAAAGAAATTTCAAAAATATTTTATTTTAATCAGTAAATATTGATTAAAAATACTTTATAAAAAATGATATTTTCGGGAAGCGATGCAAAATCTTTTTTATTTTTGTTGAAATTTTGGTTAGATGTTGGAAATGACTTCCATGAAGAAATAATACCAATTTTAGTAAATTAAATTGTAAAATTTGCATCGATAATTAATAAATGGTAATATATTTAGTAATTTTTACACAATAAGATTTGTAAAAAAATTATAATTATATTGCATATTTTTTGGAAGATTTGCAATTTTAATATCCGAAGCTGGATTGAACGAGGTGTGGAAGAGCGAGGGCAGCGTTTGAGCTGATTTCGACTAACACTGTCAGGACTAGATTTACACCTAATGTTTTGAATTCTTTATCTTCACCTTCGTCGATAATTCGTTCGATTTCTTTGAGAATTTCTATTTGAAGAATTCTTTTGTGCCTTGGACGGAATAGTCCGACTTCATTTACAATATTTGCGAATATTTTTCCGTTTTTGACGATCTTTTTGCGGATGTCAGAGGAAAGTTGAGCGCGGTAGTCGAACATATCGTAGGCATTTTTATAGAAATTTTTGAGTTGATCGATGGAGAGTTCTTCAAACCAGGCGATATCGGTATATTGTCCGATCATATCCATTTTTTGAAAAACTCGGATGAGGAATTGGGTGAATTTTTGTTCTTCGGTTAATTTTGGGGAGTCATGTTTGGTATTTTTGTCAAGTTTTTTGATAAAATTAAGTTTTACGTCTAATTTTCGGGAAAATTTCTCAGTAATTGGAAATTTCTTCTGATTATAGGGATTCACATTTTTTAACATAATTAATGTCCTCAAATCAAATCCATACGTAAAACCATCATTATCCAAATAATCAAAATAATATTCCACCGGAATATCATAAATTGATTCTAATGTCCCACAATCTTCCTTATTATTTGACTTATTACGCCTATATATATTCCATCGACGAAAAATACTTTGTATTTTAACAATACTTTTCTGAAATTTACCGTATTTTTCGTCTAATTCCTTAAGAAAAATTTTAACCATTTGTTGAGATCTTTGATAGTTTTTTGCATCAAAAATGATGTTATATTTTTCACATTGTTTTCGTACATTATCCATTTCACTAATATCAACTATTATATTCTCGTTAGAAGTAGTGTTGATATTATCGTTAATTGGGATGATATTTCCAATGTTATTAACATTTTGAGCTCCTGGTATGGAGTCAATACGAATAATATTTTTGGCTTTTTGGTGAATACCACAGTATTCGGAACCAATTTTTGGTATGTGTGAGCACTGTTGTGTACTCCCTTTGGATCTTATTGACATACATAGGGTGTTGGTGTATAAGATAGTTTCCATTTATCTATTAAAAAGGGATTAATTTTTAAGTTAGAAAAAATCAATTTTTATTTCTTCTAAATATTGAATTTTCAGGGGGAGAGTTCCTAAAAAACTCGGGTTTAAAAAAAAATTGATTTATTATATTACTAAAATATGGTTAGTCATTCTAGTGAGAACGCAATGAGCGAGATTGATATTCAGATTGTCAGCCCGGCTGATTTTGACATTTCTAAGGTTTCTTTTACTGAGCCTAAGAAGAAGGATGATAAGTTAAGATGTTTGATTCTTTACAATGGTGCTCCGTTTTTTGTGGAGACTGAGTGGGGCCGTGCTCCATTTGGTGTTTCATCATTTGATGGAGAGAAGACTGATAATTATTCTTTGAACATTTCTTTGGCTCCGGATTGTGAGTTTGTGAAGAATTTGTTGGCTTTGGAGGATAAATTTAATGATTTTGTTTTTGAGAATGGAGGAGTTATTTTTAAGAAGAAGCCAGCGAACAAGGATATGTTACGTATGATGTTTTCTGCTGGCGTGAAGGCAGAGGGTGATTATGATCCGCGTATTGCTTTGAAGGTTCAGAGGAAGAGTTCATCGGATCCTTCACCAAATCTTTTGTTTTATCATTCTGAGACTGAGGAAGTTGAAATTGAGACGATGGAACAGGTGATTAAATTGGTTCCGAAAGGATCGAAGGTAAAGGCGTTGATTTCGATGAGGCCTTGGTTTATTAATAATCGTTTTGGGTTGTCTTATACAGTTCAGCAGCTTTTGGTGCCGAAACGTGCAGGAGGCAAGCCGACTACTTATGCTTTTAATGATCGTACTGGAGCAGTTGCGACGAAGATTTCTGCAGAGAAGGCTACGTCGAGTGTGAAGGGTGATGATGAGGAGGATGATGTTGAGGAAGTTGCGGCTGACAAGGCTGAAGCGGAAGCTCAATCTGCGGAAAACAGCGATGATGTTGTTGATGCGGAAGATGTTGAGGATGAAGATGATGAACCGCCTGCACCTGCGAAGAATGTGAAGAAGGCTCCAACTGCTGTAGCGGCGACTGCTAGTAAGCAGAAGCCGAAGACTGTTACAAGGAAGTGAGTTTTTGAGTGAGATATGAAATTATTTTACCACATATGAATTATAAAAAACAAAACAAAAAAAAATAAAAATTAATAATTTTTATTTTAGTTTAAAACAAAATGAACATATATTATTATTAGATGGATTTTTTCCATAGTTATGAATTGGGGGTTAATTCATATGAGGATGTAGTTAAAAAAATACGGGGTATGAATAAGTATGATAAATTAATAATTATAAATGATGATGCGAATTTTACGTCAGCAGTTATAGATTTAGGGAGTAATCGGAAGCAGGTATATACAAAAAAGGATTTTACATTCCATTTGCCGAAGTATTTGAAGGTGGGTAAAGATAATGAGAAATTGAGGAGTAAGACTTGTTCAATTTGCCAGGATTCATTTAAAGAAAATGAGTATTTTAGGGAATTGCAGCATTGTGGGCATTTTTTTCATAAAAAGTGTGTGGATGAGTGGTTTTTTCGATCGAAAACATATTCGTGTCCTTTATGTAGAAAAAATCCTTGTTGTCTCAAATAAAAATGTTTATATTAATTAATGGTTAATATAAATACCAAAAAAATACCAAATTCAATTTTGGAATTAACCAATTTAGTTGATCAATATAAACAAGATATTTTTTGGAAATCCCAGGACCTGAAAATAAAATATGATAATTTTTACAAAAAGCAGGATAAATATGCTTTGTACATATTAAGTGATTACAAGTTGTTGGGGTATATTGATATAAATGAATTTTTATATAATCGTAAATCTTTTTTTGAGCATTTCAGGAAAAATTTGTTTGTTGTAATTGATTCTATTTTTGCTGATAAAAAAAAAATAGATAAAGATGATCTCAAAAAAGGTATTATTAACAATGTCTACTATGGCTTTTATAAAATAATTAAAAGTATAACTGTCCTCGATGATTTATTTATGAAAGCCCCAACTTTGGATGAGACTTCTTGGGTTTATCGAGGAATGAATTTTTTGGATCCATATATGGAACAAAAATTAATGGAAAAATTGAGAAAATTGGAAAAAGGAGACGAAATTATTTTTGAAAATTATTTATCAACATCATTGACAAATTATACGGCAATGGATTTTATTTCATCCCAGTTCACAAACAAAGTTGAAGCTAAATGTTGTTTATTTAAGATAAAGATACCGAAGAGTCAGCGGGTGTTGTATTTGGATAGTAATTTAACGGGTTTTCATTTTTTGAAGCAATTGGGAGATCGCAAGGAATCAGTAACAATATCCGAATATGAGATATTACTACCAAGAAGTAGTCGATTGAAATTTGTTAAAACATTCACAATTGCTGGAAAAGTACCATATTCCTGTACATTGCAAAACTTAAAAAAAGGAGATATTACAGATATACTTGTTTATCAATTTGATTTTGTGGGAGTGGATAAAAATCGTGAAAAATTTGATGATGAAAAATCATTAGAACAAGAATATATGAAGGAAATTTTGAAAGATTTGAATTATGTTGATCTGGAAATTACCAAATACGACCTGAATTATTATTCCAAACTAAAAGATACTAAAACAATTATAAGAAAATTTGATAAGGAAAGCCAAAAAAGATATAGACAAATTGTCAAAAATAAATTTATAAAATAATTATTTTTTACTATGTAAAAAATAATCTTGTTGTTGTTTTTTTATGATTTCATATGTGGTAAATATACTCATATGTATTAAATTTGATTGTTATGCTCAGGCAGCTTCACCTTTGTTGGCCTTTAAGTGTTTACTCAAGGCCTTCATAATGGTGGTGAATCCAAAGGATTCTTCCTGCACAACTTTGCCACCCTCTTTCTTCTCCGCAAACTCAGGAAATAACTTCGACAAAGTCTTGTCCATCTTAATCTTCTTCTTATCATCAGCATTCTGAAGATTGTGCAATCTCACATAGGAGTTGATAATCTTAAGAGCCAACTTTCGACTAATCATAAGCGTATTGTTGGCATCTGTGTCATACACAAGTTCAGTAATAATCTGGTTTCCATCAGGATCATTCAACTGCTGATAATTCTTCTCCACAAAGGTTTGAAAATCAGCTGTTTGAATAGGCAACATTTTATCAAGACCCTTCGATCCAGTGCGCTTTTTCTTCTGGCCTTTAGCAGCCTTCTTAGTAATGATCTTCTCATATCGTTTGCGCTCATTAAGATACAATCTGTAATTCCTCTTGGCCTCATTGTGAACCTTCTGAATAGCCTTAACCAAAACCTGTGTATCAGTAATGTTCTTCTTCAACATTGCATCAAGGTTCTGCTCAGGGTTTTCATCGGCGTTCTCCTCGGCTTCTCCAGCCTCAATAACCTCAGGTTCCTCCTCAACTAGTTCTGCCTTAGCAGCAACAGGTTTCTTGGTGTCCTTCTTCTTTGTCGAAGCGACTTCCTCGGCTTCTTCAGCCTTAGTTGACTTCTCGGCTTTTTCAGCCTTCTCAGTCTTAATAACGGGGGTTGTAACGGTAGCGGATGTTTTGCGAGCCATCTAATCAAAGTTATTCACCAAAATATCTGTCAAAAAATAAATCAATTTTTTTTTCTTACCCTTAAAAAGTTAGATTTCTTTAAGTAGTATGGGATTTTTCAGAATAATTTTTTGAAAAAATGAGCAAATTTGGTTGATTTCATGAAAAAAATATGAAAAGTTTTTTCAGCAGTAAGTCTTTTAGGAGACGATTTTTTCTTTGTTAAATATATTCTTTAGAACAAATTATTTTCCCACCAATTCTACATCTTTTTAAACGCATTTTCAAAAAAGTTAAATCCTTTAGGACTCTATTTTTTCTTTTACGACTTATTTATTTAAGTCCTGAAAAATCATAAAAAATTACAATTAATTAAGTTAGTTCGTAAAAATCTTGAATTTAAAATAATTTAGATATTAATAAATATGCCTGCTACTGCTACAGCAATGAAGAAGACTACTTCCACCCCTGCCGCTACTACTGCCGCCCCTGCTGCTTCCGCAGCCCCTGCCAAGCCTGCCAAGAAGGAGGCAAAGGAGACTGTTGCTCCTGTTGAGGCTCCTAAGCCCGTTGAGCCTGTTGTTGATGCTGTTGAGTCGAAGGATGATGATTCTTCCCCTCTTCAGACTGAAGCTCAGAATTTGATTGAGATGGCTCGTCAGTGTCAGACTATTCTTCAGAATTTGATTAAGGGTAACCGTTCTTTGGCTTCTAACATCAAGCGTCTTGAGCGTGATGTCAAGCGTCTTGATAAGAAGAGTCGTAAGAGTCGTGAGAACCGTGCTTCTAATGGAAACAAGGGTCTCCAACAGCTCAAGCCAGTTTATACTGCTGAGATGCGTTCCTTCTTTGAGAACAACAAGACTTTGACTGATAATGATGGTCAGCCCATTGTTGATAATTTGACTTATGATTCTGACCATTTGCTTGTTTCTCGTAAGCAGGCTTTGAAGTTGGTTACTTCTTACATTCGTCAGCATAAGCTTCAGGATGAGGCCAACAAGCGTAAGATCAATATGGATGCTACTTTGCAGACCCTCTTTCCTGAACTTTGCGCTGTGAAGGACAAGAAGGGTAAGGTTACTCAGGAGGAGAACTGCTATTACAACACTTTGATGAAGGCTCTTTCTCGTCACTTCACCGCTTAAAATACATCAAAAATGTATTTATAAAATGCTAACTTTACACCCTTGAAGATTTAAAATGGCACCTTTTTATATTTTAGAAAAATAACTTAAATAAAACTTTACAATGTAAAGTAAGTATAGTTTAATAGTATCTAATACTTCCATTGAGGATGTTTCTAATCGCTTCTATAAAGAAACGGAGATGTTAAAAACTATTTACTCATTTCTAATAAATGAGTAGCAAATATTATAAGTTCCCTGTTTGTCTTACAATTCCTTAGGGAGTAAGAATTTCCAAACAAGATTGAAGGAACCGATATTTGAAACGCATAAATGCTCACGATACCCGAAAGGAGATAAGTGTAGCAAGTTGTGAAATTCAACATTACACCCAGTGCGGTTTTAAATCTTCAAGGGTGTAAAAAGAAAAAATGTAAAAAAGTCAGTTAGCTAAAAAACAACAAAAACAAAAACAAAAAATTTAACATAAAATTTATGTTAAATTTAAATTTATAATAATATCCAATTCGTGAATTTTTATCGAAAAGATGGGCAAACATGTTCAAAATTGGAGAAGAACAATTCGGTGATGGAATCCCTAATTCATAAGAATCTTCATCTAATACCTCTATTTCCCATTCACACACTATCTCCTCAACAAATTCCTCAACAACTTCAAACATCAAATCTTCCATAAATTCACGTGCAGCTTTTATTTCAGCATTTTTAATATTTAATTTCTTTTTTATTACAAGTTCTTTGGCTTCTTTTGCAATGGTATAGGAAATCGCTTTTATTTTTTCTATTTTTTGGTTTTCTTCGTAAATGCGCATTCTTTCTAATTCCTTCTCTAATTTTATTTTATCTAATTCAGTTCTCTCTATCCTTTCCCTCTCCTCCTCCTCCAAAAGTTTCATAGCATTCTCCTCTATTTGTTTTATGTTTTCTTTCTGACATTTTTTATCAATCGGTATGCTAATAACTGGATTTTTTGAAATGAAGTTAACTAGATTCTGCATAACTTCGAAAATAACTAGTTTGGTGCTCGTAGGTATAAAAACACTCACACAAACTAACTTAAAGTTTAAAACTTGATTCACAATATGCTGAAATGATGATTCGCCTTTCTTGATGAAAGATCTTCCTAATTTTAAAAAAGAAATTCTATCTTTCAGCAAAACAAACTCCTGATACTGATTTTCATATATTTCTCCCAAAATTCTACTTTCCTGCACCTCCTTCTGATCTAATGGTAAATCAAAACAAAAAATAGTCGTATTTTTAGGTAAATCAATTAATTCAGGATCAATTTGATATCCACCAAATAATATTAATTCAAACCATTTATATCCCTCAAAATCAAGATGAGTAATTCTTCCTACCCTCTTAATCGTACAAAAACCAGTTCTCTCTACAACCGATAAAACCACCTTATTCATAATAACGATCGGCGGCGTTTTCTCAAGTTTAGATAAATCAAATACATCAAGGTGATTGTAAATATTTTGAACGAATGTAGGAACTACAATTCGAATATCTTTCCCACCTGTATTTTTTCTTCCTAAAAAAAACCTTGGTACTTTCTCTGAAATAGGTATTGTCGTTATATGTGCTGGAACATATGATAAATACTCATTAACTGTTTGATTATTTTTAGGCTTTCCCCCAAAAATAATATTAAAAGTTTCCTTAAAATCCTCCGGAAATAGTAACAAACTATCCTCCATCACCCTTCCCATATAAAATGGATTCATACCATTGTTAAATAATTCATATATAGTCTTTCCGATCTTTAACGGTATAAATCTATTTAAGTTAACCGGAAAAGTCTGCAAATCATGTATCCTCTTTCCAACACTTTGCAATGCTATACTAGTCTTTTTATCAGTCAAAACCGAATAACTCGTGCCAATCTGCATTCTATTTATTATTACATAAAATTACTAAATTTTTAATCATTTTTTATAAAAAAATTCAAGTTAAACGTAATTCATCCACCCGCCAATCCTCATAAGTACCATTCGGCAAAGGCCTCCGTATAATATACGGTATCTTCCTCTCTCTTAACTCCTTCAAAGCAATATCAACTGGACTCTCTAAATTACCCACATCCACCAAAGGAGGCGCTCCCTTCGATATCTGCATTGCCCTCTTACCAACAACCCTCGTCTTCTCATATTTCGTTAAAACAGGAATCGTTTTCCTCTTTTTAACCTGCATGTCAGAATAAGTCTCCTTGAATCCAATTACTTCATCAGTCTCCTTTATCTCATTTATCTGATTTGAATTATTCACCGCTACATCATTCAATTCCTCAATTTCAATATCTGCTTCTTCAACATTTACTCCGGCATCATCATTATTCGACATTATCTCTATATTGTAGTGTAGATCTTTTTAAATTATTTATTTTCACTTTTTTTACATTCAATTTATAAATCTTTCTCCTAATATTTCCATTCCGTCTGACATACCCTGCATATAAATACATGCTTCATACTATCACTCTCATTAAAATATATCGCTTCTTTCTTATCAGAATTCTTATGCGTCTCACATTGATCATTTGGACAAGTATATTTCATAGTTCTTGGAAATGTATGATCGTAAATATAATTCTTTCTACTTCCAAAAGAAGCAACACCTCCCTTCGAATAAGAATTCTGTGCAATTAACGTTTTCGTCGATTTATCCTTAAAACCACATCTATTACAAAAATTTATCAATGATCCTTCCTCCTCCTGATAATATAAAATACTCTCACACTCCGGGCAAAATTCCATTTACTCCTTCTATTATATGACATTATTTTTAAATCACTTTTTTACAACTAATTCAACTTCCTCCAGAATTTTTTACCATTCTTATTTTCTTTAACCTCATAAATCACCCCAAACATATTAACCTGATATCCAGAATCAAATAAAGCTGCCGATTTCTTCGGTCTCTTTATCACTTGTTCAACAACTCCAATATCCAATTCAACATCATCATCAAAAACTTGTTCAATTTTAGGCGGAACAACTAATCCATATTTTTTCCCTAATTCCAACATATCATTTCGCAAATCAGTATAATTTAACCTCCAATGAGATCCATAACGCGGCTTCATCTCTCTCCCATCAAATTTTAAAATATTTTCCTCTATCCTCTCCATAATCTTCTGAAAATCCCTCTTAAACCGTTCCTCTATTTTTCCCAACATCGGCATAAATGCAGTCGGACAATTCCTTAAAGTCTCCAATATCCCAACCCTCAATGACCTATACTCCACCACCGCATTATATTCTTCTATATCACTCACACTCGAATTCTCCCATCCAGGCTCATTTTTCAACGGCTCCCCAGTCATTACCAACGCTATAATCGACATTATTATCGTCTTCGTATTCATCACTGGAACCCAACTCGGCCCACTCCACGTACCCAATATCGATAAACAGATCTTCCCATCAATGTACAAATTCGGATTAAACCTCGTCTTCCCATCAGTCGTACAAAATTTACAATATGGAGGTACCAAAGGATAATTATCCGAAAATGTGAATTCAAACAAAAATGGCGCATTCGCATATGGGGTTCCATCCTGGCCAGTAATCACCACCCATATCTTCTGTATATCATTTTCATCAATATGCCAATAAATTCCACTTTCGTGCAATTCATCAATATTTTTATTCAAATCACTTACATCATTTAAAATTCTTTTCTGAACTTTCGGTAATAATGTTACCTTCTTTTTATCCAACAAACTCATTTTATAATAAAAATGATAATATTTTTAAATTATAACTTTGCAGAGTATTTTTTTAAGGTGATAAACCAAATTTTGTTCCTAGGTCAAGTAATTCTCTCTTTACTTCTCCAAAATCAATACTCCATTTGCCAAAATAACTATCAGAAATCTCCTTTCCATCTTGCAACAAATTCTTCTCCACCCTCTCCATTATCCGGCCAAAATCCCTCCTAAATCTCTCCTCGATTCTTCTCAACAAAGGCATAAAAATCTCAGGACAAGACTTCAATTGACCAACCAAACCAACCATCAAAGATCGATATTCCAAAACAATGTTATATAATTTTATTCTTTCGGAACTGGCACTTTCCAACCCTGGTTCATTCAATAAAGGTGTATCAGTCATAACAAGTGCTTGAATTGATTTAATCACTGTTACAATGTTCATAACTGGAGTCCATCCAGGACCAGCCCAAGTTCCAAGGATTGAAAGACAAACTTTTCCATCAATATAAAGATTGGGATTAAATCTTGTCTTACCATCCCCTGTGCAAAATTTCACAACAGGAGGCATGTGTTGATAATTTGCCGGAAAAGTAAAAAGAAAAAGAAAAGGTACATCTGCGTATGGAGTGTTTGATGCACCAGTAATTACCACAAATAATTTGCTTAAATCACTTTCATCATAATGAAAATAGATTCCATCTTCATTAAAATCATCACTGCAACTCTGTAATCTCTCCAAATCCTTCAAAATCCTTCTCTGCCATATCGGCATAACAACTGTCTTACTTTCTTCCATTTTATTTTTTAATTTACTGAATAAATAACTAATTATACTATCAATTTTTACAAAAATTCACATTATTTTTTTAGAAATTTTTTGTATTTAAAGTTTTTTTATTTTATTATAGAAAGAAATGGAACCCCCAAAAACTTTAGAAGATAAAAAACATATTTATACAGAAAATGAACGTCATTTTATAAATTTCCTCAACGAATATCGTATTAAAAAAGGGAAAGCATCCCACACTGGCATCGGTTGGTGCACTGGTAAATTTTTTATAGAAGGAAATAACCTAATAAAGTTTTATAGTTTATATGCGAAATTAATGCAGGAAAAATCAGAAATTAGCTTAATTGAACAACATTCTGATATGGGACCAATAATAATAGATATAGATTTGAGATTTGATATGGATATGCGAAAAAGGGTTTTCAGTGCATCATTTGTGAAGATTATAGTAAAGGAGTATATAAAACAAATTTTAGATTTTTTTGAATTGCCAGAGGGAAAAAGAAACGATTTATTACAAGCATTCATTTTTGAACGCCCCGAACCATATGAATTTAATAACCAAATTAAAGATGGAATACATATAATGTTTCCATTTATAGTAAGTGAACCATATGTCCAACATATTATTAGGGAAAATGTCATCAAAGCTTTGGAAAGTCATTTTAAAACAATTCCAACAAAAAATACAATTTCCGATGCAATCGATAACTCAGTTATTAGTAAAAATGGTTGGATGATGTATGGTAGTACTAAACCAAATGTAGCAATGTATAAATTAGTTCATATTTATGATCAAAATTTGAATGGTATTGATGTAAAAAAATATAATGATTATGAGTTACCAGCTCTTTTAAGTATTCGTGGAAAAACCGAATTAACACCTTTAAAACAAACAAGAATCTCCGAAATTGACGATTATGCATTCAAAAAAAATCAAAAAAAAATAGCTAGAAAAAAAGCATCCCAACTAACCAAAGAAGATATTGAAGATATTTATGAGTTAGTTAATATTCTTGATAGTTCAAGAGCAGACAACTATGAAGAATGGATTAATATTGGTTTTGCTCTTCATTCAATTGAACCAGATAATGAAGATCTATTAAGTATATGGGATAATTTTTCACAACAATCAAAAAAATATGAACCGAAGGCGTGTGAGAAAAAATGGAATAGTTATATGGATGATAAACCGGATGGATTAACTTTAGCCACAATTCATTATTGGGCAAAAAAGGATAATCCGGAAAAATATAAAGAATTCCAGAATGGACAACTTCGAACATATATTGAACAGTCATTATCTGGGTGCCATGTTGATATTGCAAAAGTTGTGTACCGTATGTTCAAATATCTTTATGTTTGCGCTGGAAAAGGACTTAAATGGTATTTCTTTGATAAGCATAGATGGGTTGAAGATGAGAGTGGATTAGGATTGCGAACAAGAGTTAGTAATGAATTGGTGGACGAATATGTAAAGTTAATTAGCTATTTGAATGAAAAAATAAGTATTGCAGAGGATGAGTCAAGGAATGAAACAGATAAAAAAAGGAAATTCGAGATTGAAAGTAGAATAAAACAGATGGAATCGAAAGTTCTTCTTTTATTTGACATTACAAAAAAGTTAAAAACTACTACTTTTATAGATAATGTGATGAAGGAATGTAAGGGATTATTTTATGATAAAAATTTTTTGATGAAATTGGATGAAAATCATTTTTTGTTTTTATTTAAGAATGGGGTTTTGGATTTGAAGACTGGGGAATTCAGAGAAGGAAGACCAAATGATTATATTTCATTATGTGCTGGGGTTAATTATGTTCCATATTCTGATAACCTACCTTTTCTCCCGGATGTTCTTGATTTCCTTGAAAAAGTGCAGCCAAAAGCTAATCTTCGAAAATATATGCTTTCAATGTTATCATCATGTCTGGAGGGTCATAATGCTGATGAAAATTTCCATCTATGGACAGGAAGTGGTGGTAATGGTAAATCAAAAGTTAATCAATTATTAGTAGAAGGATTAGGTGAATATAGTTGCAAATTTCCAATCACTTTATTCACTGGTAAAAGAGGAGCCAGTAATTCAGTCAGTCCAGAAGTTGTCGAAAGTAAAGGAAAACGTTACGTCTATCTGGAAGAACCTGGAGATAATGAAAGAATAAATATTGGTTTAATGAAGGAATATACTGGTGGTGATAAAATTAAAGGTCGTGGTCTCTTCTCCAATTTTATTGAGTTCAAACCACAATTCAAGGTTATTCTCTTCTGCAATGATATGCCAAAAGTACCGGCGGAAGATAATGGTACTTGGCGTCGTGTGAAAGTACTTGAATTCACAAGTTGTTTTAAAGAAAATCCCAAAAATGAAAATGAATTTCCCATAGATAAATATTTGGGTGAAAAAATCCCAAAATGGGGTGAAACCTTCATGTCACTTCTCGTCCACAACTACTTCACCTCCTATAAAGCATCCGGTGGTCTCTTCGTCCCCGAAGATGTTTTGAAATTTACTGAAGAATACCAAAAAGATATGGATACATATGTTGATTTTATTAATATGACTTTAACAAAAACCGATAATAAGAATGATAAATTGTCGCTGCAATCGATTCATAATGAGTTTAAGGAATGGTTCAAAACCACATATAATTGTACAAGACATCCATTAAAGAGAGAAATGAAAAAGTATTTTGAAAAAAGATATGGTAAGAAGTGGGTAAGTGGAGATTATATTATTGGATTTATTAAAAACCAACAAGATAATGAAGAAAATGAAGAATAATTAGATGAATGGATTTTCTGGCATTCCATATTTATTAAAGGCATTACTTAATTTATTTCCAAAATCGGGGAAACTATCTCTTGCCATCCCAACCCCGTAAAATACAACCATCACTAAAAATAATAATAGCATCACAACCATAATAGATTTCAATGTCTTTGTAATCTGTTCCTTCCTCTCCAATTCCATATTATTCTTATAAATATTCTGCGTTGCCGTATTTATCCTATCATTCACATCCCCCAATCGATCATAAGTCCTCTCTATATTGGAATTTATATTCGCCAACAACCGATTCTTATCCGCCAACTGCTCATTCGCATTCGTACTCGTCATAATCAATGCCATCAACTGCTTATTATGCGATGTCAATATTTCCTGCAAATGTGCACTCTGTTTTGCCAATCTTTCCCTCGAACTCTGCATCGATTGCTGCGTCCTAGCATCACTTAAACTTATATTATTATTAATCGACAACATCTTTGCCTTAACATCCTCCAAATCTCTCTTCCTCTTCTTCATATCCTGACGTAATCTCGTCATCTCATTTATCAAAACAGTCTGTGTATTCTTCTTTATACAATCCATATTACTATTGCAATTCACATCACTCACAGGATAAACCTCAAATCCAGCATTCGCTGATCCTTGATCGTCAATAGGATCATATCGATCTCCAACATAACAGGTTCCGATCATATTGGTGGGAGAATTGTTGGAGGGATTATCGGGTTGTATGGCAACAAATTTTTTTCCTTCGCTACGGGCGGTATTCATGCATCGCATAAGAGAGATGGATTTGCCGACGCGACTAAAACCTTTTTTTTCTAAATTAACTGAATCAATTGTTCCTATATAAAATTTTGACATCACTAATATTTATTAATAAATTATTTTTATCCAAAATATCTCATTTGTGTTGCGGTTGGCTCCGCCAATCTAATATTCTCATTAAATAATTTCACAAACTGATGCAACTTCTCATTCAAAAATTTATCCATCGATTTCTTCTTGAATTTCTCTGTATTCATCACGTACTTCGTAAATTCACTATAAACATTTTTAACATCACCTCTCTGCGATATTACTTTATTAATTTTCTTCAGCCATTTCTGATATACATTCTCTGGTATTTCTTCACCCAAATAAAAATTCCATGTATTCGTCAAAAATGTTGCAGCATCTGATCCCGTCTTCGTCCTTATATCATCAAACCTTTGACAAACTATATTTACATTTGTATCCAATTCTGATACCATCGGTAATTTAATATGTTTCCAATAAGGAGGAACATCATTATTAACATTTTGTAAATCAATAATATCCAAATTCTTTATAAATCTGGGATCATTTACGCTTATTCCTTTTTTGGCGAGCATTTCTAACCATAATTGAAAGAATTGTTTTTCCACTGGATTCTTCACCTTGTCCAAATTCTGCGATATCTCCTTCGGAAAACTCATTATATGCCTTCCAACAACAAAATCCAAACTTCCCTGAGGTGTTGGATAAATCTGCTGCGGAGGAGCCGATCCATCATAATAATAAAATGGTCCATTCGCCTTCATCACATACTTTCCTTTTGGATAATTTGGCGTTGGACTTTCCTCCTCTTCTTCAGAAGGACACTTACATTCACCATATACAAATTCAGATAATTCTTTACCCAATTCATTCTTCTCTTTCTCATAATACTTCTGCATCGCCCTCTCATATTTCGTCGCCTGCTTCACTACCGGCTTCATAAATTGCTTCACCTCCGCCTTATTTATCACAATAATTGCATAAATTATATATCCAATCAACATTAAAAATGCAATTCCTCCCGCCAAATAAGGAGATCCTCCAAAACTATATAATAAAATTGGAATAACCAAAAAAGGCAAGAAGATAAAAAATCCAATTAGAACTCTTTTGGTAGCATTTTCCTTCTTCATCTGCTCCTCATTTAACTCTATCATCCTCGCCTTTAATGCAATCTCATCCTCCACATCTTTCAATTCATTCAACTGATTATTTAATTTCTGATTAGTTCCTTCAACTAATTCTTGATGTTTATTAATAGTTTCACTTTGGGCATTGTAGATTTCAGCTTTAAGGTTGTAATTAGATGCAAGATTTTTGACGATTTGGTTGAGATTGTTTTGGATGGAGTCGGTAGTGTTGACGTAAACTCCTTTTTTATAATCATCAAAAGGTTCAGTTGTCATTACTTTCTGTAAGGAATTTTTTATAATATTATTCGCCTTTTGTTCTAAATCATTTTTCAAATTATTTCCCGCATTTATACTCTTATTTACCAAAATGCATTTATTCATTATTATCAATAATTCTTCATCAATTCTATATACAGTCATCTTCATATTATTTGGACATTTCGGTTCAAAAGTTCCCTTGGAAGTAAAAACGGATGCATCTATACCTTTTGAGACATAAACTGCGCCATCGGTATCGATTGCAAAAAAATTAGGAAAAATACCTAAATTACTTGTGAAAATTAATTTTAAAGATTGTTGCAAATCGTAATTTTGGACATTTCCGACGTTGACGACGATTCCATTTTTGATATCATCTTGAAGACTAGCGCCAGTTTGACAGGTATAAAATCCAGGTGTTTGAATTGTTTTATTTGGCCAATTTGCATCGCAAGATTGACTCCATGCAAGTTTATCTCCGGATGTGTAGCCATTAAAATAAGATAAAGGAGATGTTGATGTATTCGGGTTTAGACATGTGTATGGATGATCGCCAAAATCCCAATCTATCCAAGTTCCTCCATTGCTTTCACAATCAGATTGCGCCAATTCCTGACTCATACTTGTTGACCAACCTGCTGTACAAATTTGTCCTGATTGACCACCTGGTAAATTAGTGGCATTATAAGGACCATTCCATCCTACATATGCCCAACTGGATGGAGGACATTGAGCAACAGTTAAGCCGGAATTGCAAGGACCAGTGTAGTCAGGAGGTGCTTGGCATCCATTGTTTATTTGTGTCCATCGATCAGGACAGTATTGATCCCAGTTGGTGACAACAACATTTTGGGGAGGGTTATAGATAGGATTGGAAGAAACAAGGAAGTTAAAGTCTCCGATTTTTTTAATGTAGTTGTCGATATTTTGAATATTTTTGAATAAAAGATCTAAACAACTGGTATCGTAATTAAAGCCTTGATTATTTATGAAAGATTTTATGAAATTAGGGTTATCTTTAATGGTATTTGGTTTACTAATTGATAAATTTGTGTTCATCTAATATTTTATAGAAAATAAAATATTGGAATGTGGCATAAATTACTTTTTTATGTAATTTATGGGTTCATCTAATATTTTATAGAAAATAAAATATTGGAAT
>Ga0172362_10000969_pt1 | contig 24274 bp, 32 predicted proteins | sample LakKivs1_kivu2a2_FD_114534 | JGI IMG/M metagenome (GOLD analysis project Ga0172362, IMG submission 114534) | Sediment microbial communities from Lake Kivu, Rwanda - Sediment s1_kivu2a2 | ecosystem: Environmental > Aquatic > Freshwater > Lake > Sediment | place: Rwanda: Western Province, Lake... | reverse complement strand
CTCGATGCACGCGATCTCGCCCTCATCGAAGTCGCGAGGCTCGTGCCCCATGTCCGCATCGTGCGCGTGGCAGTCCTCGCGCCACGTCGAGACATCCGCGAGAGCCTTGCGATACGCGTCGCGCTCCGCTTCGAGGGCACGGATGCGCGCACGTGCTTCGCGCAGTTCGGTGAGCGCACGAATGAGCGCGTCGAGCGTGTCTCCCGCGCCGTCCCACGCAGGCTCCGGCTCGCCGCGCGAATACGCGTCGAGCACCACGTGCGCTGCCTCTAGCTCGACTTCGATGTCGAGGGGCTTCGCTTCATCGCTCGCCGAGTTCACTTGAGCCTCCGTGGCGTGCGCTTCGTGGGTGTCGCGATCGTCGTGTCGGTGATCGGGAACGTGACGCGCGCTTCGGGGCACGGTCCGATCAAGCGCTCGTGCATCTCGCGGAACTCGGGGATGTTGAGCGCCACGTCACGCGCGAACTCTTCCGCGTTCGGCGCGTAGGGCTTCGTCGTCACCGCACGCGCGAGACGAGCCTTCGCTTCCGGCGTGTCGAGCATCGGTGCGCGCCAGAACGCAGCGCGCTCCTTCGCGCGCTCTCGCTCGGGCGCGAGACACTGCACGCAGTGCACCTCTCCGCGCTCGCGCACGGCGTACGGATGCACGACGCATCGGATGTGCGTCTCGTACCACTCGCGGCGTGCGCGATACTCCGTGGGAGGCGGCGGGATCTCTCCCGCCGTGATGCGCGCTTCGATGCTCGCGTCGATGCGCTTCGCTTCTGCGATGGCTTCCTCGTTCGTCATGCGGGTCTTCTACACGGGTCAGTTGACGTGCGAGCGCTGCCACGCGCGCTCATCCGTGAAGTGCGCGCCCCACGACGACGGATCGCCCATGTCGCCGACCATGCGGCGCACGGCTGCGCCGAAGCCCTCGTCGATGGTGTCGTCCACGACTGCGATCACGTCGCGCCATGCCGCTGCGAGCGCTTCCGGGGGCGGCACCTGGGCACGCCACTCCGTGCGGTCGAGAGCGAGCGCGAGCGTGTACGCGAGCGGCACGACTGCGCTCGTGAACGCGAGCGAGCCGTGCGCGCTCAACTCGACGTGCACGTGCCGCGGTGCCTGACAGAACCAGACGCCGAACGTGCGCGGGGGCAAGTCCTTGAGCCCAAAGCCTACCGCGGTCCCGTTGACGAGCTTCGTGCGCGGCTCGTTCGCGAGGATCGCTGCGATCATCTCCGGCGTGTCCGCTTCCCACACGACCTCGTTCGGCTCCATCTCGTTGTCGATCTTCATCTCGTCGCTCATCGCTTCTCTCCTTCTTCTGAACTCATCTCGTCGCCCCTCGCCGGAGCGCCCTTCTCGATCTCGCACGCCCACTCACGGAGCAGCGCAGACACCATCGGCTGGTGCGCCGACAGCCTGTCAGCCGCCTCTCGCAGCGCCTCCGCGCGCCCGCGCCGCCGACCCGTTCTTCCTCACGTCGAACAACGTGCTGGGCGACTTCTGCTGCTTGCAGGCGTTGCACAAGATCTTGCCCACGATCTTGCTCATCGCAGCCGTTCGCGGGTTCTTCCGCTCCATCTCCCTGAGCACTTCCAGCTCTTCGAGAGTCACCGCTCGTTCCCTCCCGATGACGTCGCATCCTGCACGAAGTCGAACGTGACGAACTCCAGCGGCTTCTCGGGCTTGAGCGCCCATGTCAGCTCGATGCAGTAGCCCTTCTCGAACACTTCACGCACGCGTTCCGCGTCCTTCTCGTACACCCATGCTTCGTCCGGAAACTCCGGCAGCAACAGGTCCCAGCTCCGCTGCAGTCGCAGCTCCCCGAACGTGATCGTGCCGCTCTCCGGCCTCTTGAGCATCGAGACTTCGATCGTTTCCTTGGGCGCGCTCACCTCTACCTCGCCTTCTTCTGTGCGGCGATCGTGCGCCTCGGCTGCTGCGGCCGTGTCGGTGAGGATGCCCTTCTTCATCTCAAGGGCGTAGTGGATCGACTCCTCGATGCAGCCGGTGTCGCCTGAGAGCAAGGTGTTGCAGAGCGACTCAACCTCCTCATGCAGCGCCGCAAGCTGGGCGCGGGCCTCGTCGCGCTCTGCCTCGTACACCCGCGCGCGGGTGAAGTCCGCCATAGCATCGTCGCCCCCTTCCTCGCGGACCTCGGCGACCTCGGCGACGATCACCTGGGCGGCCTGCGCCATGCGCTCGCAGAGATGCCCCTTCATGGCCTCCTGTTGTTGTTCGTGGAAGAACAGATGCGGTGCGTCCTTGAGCGCCTGCATCGCGTAGTCCACCAGTGCCAGCAACAGCCGTTGCGGGTTGTCGATCAGTCGGGTCATCGCTTCACCTTCACGGTTTGGTTCGTCCTCAACACGCGTGCGACCCATTCGCGCCGCTCTTCGCTCGTCACGTCGCGCAGCATCATTCCTTCGCGCACCTCGATGCGGTCAGCGTTGCCCACGACCCATCCTATCCACTCGCTCGATCCTGGTTCGTAGCGCTGCTCTTCGATGTTGAACCCATCCGCGTATCGGCCTGCGTAGTCCCGCGTGAGCACATCCACGATTGCGCGCGTCACGTCCACTTCGTTCGCGCGTGCCCCGAAGCGGAGCTTCATGTCCACTTCGATCGTCGAGCCTACCTGCACCGTGCGCGTGACCGTCAGTCCCTTCGCGAGCGTGAGCAGTTCCTCTCCGACGATCTCGACCTCGTGCTCAAGGACCGTACGACGCACGGGGCCCGTCACAACACATCCTCGCCGCCGACGCTGACGCGACTCAGCATGCGCTCGAAGAGCTTGCCCGCTTCCTCCCATTCGGGCGCGCTCTTGCGGGGCTCCCTGTAGCGCGTGAGAGCGTCGGTGCCGTCGAGGTAGCTTTCGAGCACGTGCTGCCCTCGCATGCCCTCGTTGCCGTACTTGAACGCTCGCGAGAGGTGCCCTCCCGACGGCGTGAGGAAGCGGACCCCGTAGTACGCCCAGCCCTCGGGGATCACGCCTCGCACGCGCCTCGCCTTGGGCGTGAAGAGGTTCGTTCTCCACGTCACGTCGATCACGTGCTTTCCGTCGAGCACGACCCACCCGTGGTGGACCGGGAAGCCCGCGTCGCTCACCGCGTAGCCCTCGCAGTACGTGAGCCGCGCGTGTCGGTCCGCGAGCACCTGTCCGTTGTAGAAGCACTCCTTGAGTCGCCAGTGCGAGCCGAGCTTGCGCACGTACGCGCGCTGCTCCGCGTCGAGAGGATGTGACTCGAACGCTTCGCCGCGGTCGAGCACGTAGTCCGCGCTGCCACCGGGGTAGGTGTACGCGCCGTGCTCGCGCATGCAGCGCGCCTGCATGAACGCGAGGGTCGTGAGGTGCGCCTTGAGTTGCTCGATCGTGCTCATGCAGGGCTTCTACACGATCGCGATCAGGGCTTCTTGAGGATGTGCTTCTCGGCCTGCTCAGCACGAGCCTCGTAGTGCTCCACGTCGTCGAGCAGCCTCGCGACGAGCGTGCCCGCGAACACGCCGTCGCCTGGCTTCGCGCTCTTGAGCAGCGCACGGATGCGCTCTCGCTCTTCGGGTGTGACTCGGCCCTTCACTTGAAGTCGTTCCTTGCGAGGATGTCGAAGTCGATCGCGCGCAGCGCGTGACCGATGCGCCTGCGTGCGTCCTCGGGCACGTAGTGGCCGGGCGTCGAGTCGAGCGCGGAGTCGGCGCGCTCCATCGCTGCCTCGAACGCGGCGCGTGTGTAGCTCTCGATCACGTTGAGCAGCGCGGCGTGATCGTCCACGCGGATCTCGACCTCGGGAGGGTCGTTGCCGTCGCGCGTGATCGCGCCTCGCAGTCGCGTGGGCCGCACGCCTTCGTCGTCTTCGATGATGTACTTCTCGAACGGGTTCGTCGTCTTCATGTCGTCGTCTCCTTCCACTTCGGCACGTTGAAGCGCTGCACGAGCCAGTTCATCACACGGATGGTCTCGTCGCACAGCGCTCGCTCCTTGTGACGTGCGCCCATCTCGCGCAGCGTCGCGATCACCTCCGCACGCGTGGGTCGCCCCGTGCTCGCGTGCTTCTTCTTCGCTGCGCGCGGCAGCGTGTCCGTCACGTCCCACGCGATCACGCGCTCGCCCGTGACGCGGCACTCACGGATGCCCACCTCGCGCACGCACCCGAGTTCCTGTAGCTCGGAGAGTCGCTTGTGCCCGCTCTTGCTCGCGAGGCCCGCGTTCAGTTCGGAGCCCGTGACTGGCCCCTTGCTGTAGATGTGCTCGTACGCGCGCCAGCGCTGCTTGGAGAGCAGCCCTTCGGCTTCGATGCGCCTGTAGACCTCCGCGCTCGTCTGCCGCGTCACGGCCGACCCTCCGCCTGCGCTCCGGTGCCGTGCTTCGCGCACGCCTCGGGGCACGTGCACTCCGCTTCGCGCGGCTCTTCGACCGGCAGCGTGGGAGGTGCGGGCACGACGAGCAGATGCCCCGTCTCGTGATCGTGGAAGAGCCCCACGTCCACATCCTCGTTCATCACGACGAGCGGCACGCGCGCTTCGGTCGGCGTCCACTGATCGCGGTGCTGCATGAGCCACGCGATCACGCGCAGCAAGAGGCGCATCGTGCGTCGCGACTCGCCTTGCTCCTTCGCGAGCGCTGCGACGATCTCGTCGCGCCCTACGGCGATCGTGTGCGGCGTGTAGCTCTTCTTCGCGCGTGTCCGTGTCCCGTTCTTCTTCTGCTTCGGCTTGCTCACTTCATCCTCCTCTTCGTCGTCGGAAAGAAGCGCTCCCAGCGGCGCACGAGTGCATCCGCGAAGAGCGCAGGCAGCTTCGCTTGCTCCGCGGCCCATCGGATCTGCTCCGCGCTCGCGTAGCCCGCTGCCTTCGCCGCAGCGAGCCACTCGTGCGTGTGTCGGTTGCACCACGGTGTGCCTGGCTCCGCGGGCGTGCGGCAGCCTGCGAGTTCGCAGAGACCTTCGCGCGGATCTTCGTCGTTGTCCCTCACGCGCCAGTAGTGCGCGTGCGAGTAGCCTTCGTCGCCAGGGATCAGGATGGGCTTGTCCGCCACGTCAGCCCCCGAGCCTGCGCGGCTTGCGCGCGACCGTTGCCATCACCTGCGCTGCGACCTGCGCGATCACGCTCGGCTTGCGCGCGCGTCGAGCTTCATCCTGCTCGCACGCACGCAGGCACTCGGGGCACGTGGGCCTGCGCCGCTCGTAGCCTCGCCGGAACTCGCACCAGACCGCGCACGTCGTGTACGCGCCGCCTCGCGTGATGGGCGGAGGCACGGCTTGCTCTTGCGTCGCGTGCCACGTGAGCCCGTCGCTCGCGAGCACGCACTGGTAGTCACTCATCGGCGAGTTCCTGCGCTTCGGCGTCGTACTGCTTCGTGTCTTCTTCACTCATGCGCGCACCTGTTCTGGTAGGCGCAGCACTGCGATCACGCCACGAGCTTCCCCTCACGAGGTAGCCCTGCACCTGCCGACCGGGAGTGCAGACCCGGCAAGCTCGGGACGTGATCGCAACGCTGCGCTCACGCCTTCTACACGATCGCTCAAGGAGGGTTGAGCGTGTTCGCCGCTTCGAGAGCCGCGCGCATCTCGGCGAGCTTCGGCAGCGCGAGCGCGAGGTCATCCCGTTCGCGAGCAGTCCACGACGAGGATGTCTGAAACACGCGCGAGTCGGCCTTGCGCACGACCGTGACGATCAGGATGGGTTGATCGAGACGCACGAGCGTCATGCGCGGGCTCGTCGCCTTCTCACGCACCTGCCACGAGACCATCCAGTCGTTCGCTCCGAGCATCGCGACGAGCCACGTGCGCACCGCGTCGCGGAACGCGAGCGTCGTCCATGCGTCGTACGTGCGCCGCTCCCACGGCAGCCCTTCGAGGTCTGCCGGGGGAGACGGGTCGATGTCCCACAGCGGGTTCGGTTCGGGGAGCAGCACGCCGCCCGCGTGATGGACGCCAGCGATCACTCGCCCGCCCTCGGAGAACGGGTTGTCGCGCCACGACGCACGCTTCACCTTCGGCGGAGTCATGCTCAGAGTCTACGGGCCTTCCGTGCGGCTCGCACTTCGGCTTTCTTCGCCTCGCGCTCTTCGATCGCGAAGCCCATCTCCGTCTGCTTCCCACGTCCATCCGCGAGCGCGAGCGTAAGTTGCTCGCGAGCGGCGCGCACGCGCTCGATCGCGCGCTCGGCCATCTTCTCGTCGCGCTCGATCAGGATCACGCGACGCCCTGCGCGCACCCCTGCGACGCCTGCCGTCGCGCTGCCCGCGAACGGATCGATCACGAGGTCGCCGGGGTTCGTGAAGTTCTCGATCAGCGAGCGCAGCAACCACTCAGGCTTCTGCGTCTTGTGGAACGTGTTCGAGTCCTTCGTGCCCGTCCAGATCCCCGCGCGCCCTCCGCCGTTCCACTCGCTCAGTCCCTTCGCCGTGTGCCACGACGCGAGGAAGGGCTCGTGTCCTTGCCCTGGTCCGTCGCCGAGCACCTTCGGCATCGGGTTCGACTTGACCCACAAGCACTGACGACGAACGGATGCGCCTGCTTCGGTGATCGCGACACGCCACGGGTGCATGAGCGCATCCGTGCCGAACACGAGAGACCACCCGTTCGCGCATGCGTGGAAGAGCTTGCCCGCAGCGAGGATCTGCTCGTTCGAGATCGAATCGAAGCCCACATCCTTCGTGTCGAACTCGTTGTAGGCGAGCCCCGCACGCAGCCCTTGCTCCTTGCGCACGAGCATCTTCGTGTGCGTGTGCTCGTCGTACGGTGGGTCGGTGATCACGTGCGAGCGCTTGCCTCCGCGCAGCCGATCGATCTCGCGTGCGAGCGCGTCGAGCAGCACGAACGAGTCACCCACGTAGAACGCGCAGAGCGCCGACGCATACGCGGGCTTCGTGCCCGCGAGCGTCGGCCATCCTCCCGTGCTCTGCACCTGCGCACCGGGCTTCTTGAACTCGGGCATGGGTCAGCCTGCCTTCTTCGTGCGCAGTGCCCTCGCGCGTGCCGCGAGCCTCTCGTCGGTGAGTTGCTCGATCGGCTGGTTGTCCCCGCGGAACGCGCGCACGGCGTACGACACGTCGTCGTGCGCCGCGTGCTCGCCTGCGAGCGGTGGGAAGAGCCCACGAGGATGCGCGGCGCGATCGTGCACCGGGTGCCCGCACTCCTCGCACTCGTCGGTCGCGTCGTGCAGCGGAATCGCCGCGTGCGGGCGCATCACCCGATCTCCAAAGCCATGCGGTGCCACGGGAGCAGCGCGACCTCGCGATCGGGCAAGCGCACATCGGTGAAGCGCTGCCCCGACTTCTCCACGATCTCGACGTGGAACGTGTGCGGCGCGTCGGGCCTGCACACGAGCGCGATCATGCCGGGGTTGCGAAGCTCGGTCTGCGTGTGAACGCGCCCCCCGATTCGCACGAGCACCTCGGCTCGTGCGATCGGAGATGAGTCGTCGTTCTTCACGGTGTAGACGCGGCGGGTGTAGTCGGCGGGCTTGCTCATGTAGGAACCTCCGCCGACCTTCTACACGATCGCGCTCAGTACTTCGCGGTCGCGCCTGGCTCCCACTGCGCGGGGATCCCCTTGCCGTTGCGCCACGTCTTGTCGGGCTGCGTCTTGAGCTTGAGCACAGGCACGCCGAACGCGAGCACGACCTCTTTCCAGATCCCTGCGCCTGGATCGGATGGCTTCTGTCCGTTCGACTGTCGGTGCGCCCAGATGAACTCGATCGGCATTCCCGCCGCGCGCCCGTTCTCCACGAGCCAGCGCAGCGCTTCGCGGAACGACTCGATCGCGAGCCCGTCGAGCAGTGTGGGCTTGCCGCCCCACGTGCTCTCGACATCCTCGCGACGCGGCGTGCTCGGGTCATCGAGCAGGCCGGGGTAGTGGCCCTCGCATTCGAGCCCGAGCGAGAAGCCGTTGAGTTCGTTGCCGTGATAGAGATACCACGAGAGCGGCGCACTCGCGGCGAACACGCCGTCGCGGAACGCAGTGACGTGAGCGGGGATGTTGAGCGCGCGACGATACGCCTTCTCGCGATTGTCGCTCGGGCCGAACACGCACGCGGTCTGGTGAATGCCGATGCCCGTGATCAGCTTCGCCTCGCGCACGACGGTCTTGCCGTTGAACACCTTCGACGTGTTGATGACGGACCCATCCGCGGCCTTCTTGCGCGGGAAGAGCGTCGGGTGTTGCTCGGAGCGCAGATCCAAGAGTCGCACGGTCATGATCATCCTCCCTTGCTGGTGGTTCGCGGTGTGCGCTGCTCACGCACCTTCGCACGCAACCATCGCATGACGGTGCTCGTCTGCGCGAGAAGGAGATCGACCGCAAACTCCGCGAGCATTCTGCGGAGGTCGTTGCGCGAGTAGATGCGCGCGTCCGCGTCGCCCACGCGAGCTTCGATCATGCCGGGGAGCAGTGGGAGCACGCTCGCGACTGCTTCACGCGCGAGGTGATGCGGCGTGACCTCGCAGTCGATCGCCGCGTGCACCTCTTCGCGTTGCTGCGCGCGGAGGTGTGCGCGCAGTCGTTCGGCAGCCTTGTCGAGCGCGTCCATGATCGTGTGCAGCGTAGCAGGATGTCAGTCTGGATCGACTCCGTAGAGGAACGCGTTGCGTGTCCTCGCGGTTCCCTCACCGCACTCCGCCTCGCGCCACAAGCCCGACGAGAGCCGCGCTTCGAGCGCGCGCGAGTCGGTCACGCGCCCGAACCACATCGACGGCTCCGGCGCACACGGGAGCGCGCGAGCGCCCTGCATGAAGTCGCGCACGCGCTCGTAGACGCCTCGCCACTCGCGTGCGTGCGTGCTCGCTTCGTAGGGGTAGGGCCATCCGATCGGATCAGCGGTCAACGGTCCTGCGGGCAGCGAGAGCACCCACGCGCGCGCAGTGCGCCCCGCTGAGAAGCGCGGCATCGTGCGTCGCAGCGCAGCCGAGAACGTCTCGTGCTCACGACGACGCGTCTCGACCACTTGGATCATGCCGCCGCAGTCGTTCGTGACTGCACCTGCCCAGGTCGCTTCGTGCACGCACGCGCGAGCAGCGAGGATGCCGTCGTCGCTCGTGAAGCGAGGACGCCCCTGCGCGAGTGCAGACGAACGATCACCGCAGTCGGAGATCGCTGCGGCGAGTAGAACAGCGGCGAGTAGTATCCACATCCTCATACGTCCTCACAGGTCAGAACCGTCGTCCTCGGGATCGAAGAACTGCGTCGGGTTCGGCGACGACGAGCCGACTCGGCGATAGAGCACTGCGATACTCGATTCAAGCCTCGTCATCGTCACGAGAGCCCAGCCCTCACGAGCGACGAGGTTCGCCTCCGCGAGCAGCTTTACGAAACCATTCGGGGTCGCTGGGTAGTACTGCCCCGTGATGCTCGGTGCCACGGGGATGCTCGTGCCCGCGATCGTCGCAGGGCTAGAGGCTCTCGTCTCCGCGCTCATCTTCGACCTCCGTCTCTTCGCTCTCTTCGTTCACGCTCGCAAGCGCTGCCTCTCGCTTGCGCAAGAACTCACGCGCGAGCGAGCGAAGCTCTTGCGGCGAGAAGTTCACGCGACCGGCGAGCGCGGCGAACGTCGGATCTTCACCGCTCGTCTCTGCGTCCTCCGCCTTGCGATCTCGGATGGCGCTCTCCGTGCGCATGATCGCTTCGCCGCGGAGCAGCATCGATCGCTCTTGCACGAGCAGAAGCGATCGGATGACTTGCTCTTGCGACTTGAACGGGAGCGCGAACTTCGGGAGCCCATCCTCTCCGCGTAGCACCTTGCCGTCCTTGCCGACGAGCGGGAGCGCGCACTCCGCGAGCGCATCGAACGAGCGACGCAGCACGCGCATTTCCGCGACGCGCTCCTTGAGGTACTCGTCTTGGATCTTCTCCAAGAGCTTCATCTCCGCCGCGGCCCACCACGCCTCGCGCTGATCCTTCCAGCCCTCCGACGACGCGCGCGCCTGCACTGCGCTGATCGACACGCCGTGCTTGCGTGCGAGTTCCTCTGCGGTCGGGTTCGCGGGATCGGTGATGAACTCCGAACGCAGCCGGAACCACGTCGCCGTGCCCTTGTGATAGGGCTCCTCGCGCTCGACCACGGCAGCCGCAGTCGGTGTGAGGTGCGCGGGCATGGCGGGCACGAGCAGCCTCCGCGGGGCCTTCTTCTTCGCGGCGCTCATCCGTGCTTCCGCTTCCGCAGCGCACGCGCGCGCTGCGCGAGGTCGTCATCGGAGAGCGTCGCTGCCTGCTCGGTGCGCTCTTCGAGCGGCACGCCTTCGAGCATCGCCGTGTAGCGGTGCCGCACCTCCGCGAGCAGTTGCCTCACCTGCTCGCTCGTCTCCGGGTCGCGGAGGAACACGGCCGCGACGCCTCGCACGCGCACGTGGAAGTGCGTCGTGAGATCCGACGGGTCGAGCGAGAAGGTCACGTCGAGATCGGTGGTGCCGAGCGCGTGGCGCAGCGTCGTCTGCACCATCGCGGCGATCGTCTCACGTCGCTTCGACACCGGGCATGCGTGCAGCGCGCTCGCGATCTCGATCCACGGCTTCTCCGACTCGTATGCTTTCAGAAGGCTCTCGCCCATCGCGGCAGCACTCCCTTCTCGTACTTCGTGAATGCGCGACCGCGGAGACTCTCCATCCCCGAAGTGTAGCGCGCTCGTTCGAGCCCGAGCACGGCGAGCCCGTACGCTTCGGCTGCGTCGTGCTCGTCGATCCGCGTGCCGTACTGCTTCGCGATCGACTTCACCATCTCCGCCTTCTCGACCTTGTTGCCGCGACCGGCCATCCACTTCTTGAGCGTGGACGGTGCGATGTAGAGCGGGTTCTTCGTCTCCCACGTCGAGACGATCGAGGTCATCACGACGCCGTGAAGCCACACGACGTGCGTGCTCGACTGCGACGTGTGCACCGCATTGAAGAACTCCGCGACGATCTCTTCGGGGTTGAACGCGCGGATGAGCGCGATCACGCGATCACGAATCAGCGCGATGCGCGCCGCTCCCTGCATCTTCCTCGTGTCGATCGTCTCCGCGAGCAGCGCGCTCCCCGTCGAGTCGATCACCGAGAGCCCCGTCCGCTGCAACGAGAGATCGATCCCCATCGTCCGCGATGGGATGCGCGGCAGCACTCGCGGCACGCGCCGCGGCTGCTTCTTCTTTCGTGTGCCCATACAGGATCCTCTCTTGCTCCGCCGTCGCGCGGCGGAGCTTCATGAACTTGATCGACTCGTTCACGATCAACACGCTGCCCTTCAAGCGCTCCGTGAGCGCGCGCCCGAGCGCGTCTCGCGCGGCGGGGCCGGGCATGTCGGCGGGCACCTCGACGATCACCACGCCTTCGATGCGCCCGAGCAGGAACACGCGCGCGCCTTCGGCTTCCTGCACGTTGCGGATGCGCTCTGGCGACGTGAACGTCTCGGTGACTTCATACCACCCGTTGTGCACGTCACGAGGTGAGCCCTTCTTCTTCGTCATGCGCTGCCTCGCTTCACCGTCATCGTGCCATCCGCGGCGCGGGAGACTTCGACCACGTGATCGAACTCGCCGAGCACGCCTGGGTCGTGATCGATGATCAGCACCGTCTCGCGGTCGAGCGTCTGCAACGTGCTGCACACGAGAGGCTTCGTGTCCGCGTCGAGGTGCGTCGTGAGTTCGTCCATGACGAGGAACGACACGCGCACGCCGATGCGCGCGAAGATCATCTCCGAGAGCGCGAACGGCGCGAACGCAAGCTCGACGCATCGGCGCTGCCCGCCCGAGAGTTGCGTGTACGCGCGCTCGTGATGCTTGCCGTCCGCCGCGTCCCACTCGTAGAAGCGCACCGCGAGGTCGTCATCGGCGAGCGAGAGACGACAGAGGATCTTGCCCGCGAGCAGTCGCGCGAGGAACGCGTTCGCATGCGTTTCGAGTTCGTGCAGCGCCGAGCGCAGCACGACCGTGGGCAGCCCCTTCGACGAGAAGCCATCCTCCCACACGCCGAGGTCGGCAGCGGTGATCTCGGCTTCGTGCAGCGCGTTCGACGCGGCGAGCTTCGCGCTCGTGAACGTCGCCTTGCGCGCTTCCGCGTCGTGCATCTGCGCGTGCAGCGGATTCACCTCGCGTTCGATGCGCGAGAGATTCGCTTGCGTCTCGCTCGCCCGGCGCGCGTGCTCCTCGCTTGCCTGCTTCATGCGCGCGATGGTCGAGAGCGCGTCGTTGATCTTCGAGAGGTGCCCGCGCGCTTCGTCCATCTGCGTGCGGATGGCTTCCTTCTGCGTCGTGTTGCCCGACTGCGCTGCGGACAACTCCGTCGCGAGGTTGCTCGCACGCACGGCGAGGTTCGCCTCGGTGTAGCGCGCCTTCGCGATGGCTTCCTCGTGCAGCGCGAGATGCTCGTCCACCGACGAGACCGGAAGCGTCTGGCCGCACGTCTCGCACGTCGGCGCACCTGCGTCGCGCGCGGAGATGAGCTTCGCGTACGCCGCGCTCGACTTCTCGATCTCGCGACCGACGAGCGCGCGCTCCGCTTGCACCGCGCCGAGGTCCGCGGCGATCTTCTGCGCGCGGTCGTTCGTGCTCGCGACGAGAGACTTCGCAAGCATCGTGACGTGAGCGTCGTACTGGCGTTGCGCGTCGAGCCACTGTCCCTCTTGCGCCAGATGTGGCTTGAGCGCTTCGACGTGCGCCGTCGCTTCCTGCGCCGTCGCAGCGAGCGCGACGAGTTGCGACTGTCGCTGCTCTTCCCAGCGCTGCGCCTCCGCGCGCACGTCGATCGACGCGAGCGCGGAGAGCCCTGCGTCCGCTTCGGCGAGCCTCATCTTCTGCGTCGCCACGTCCTGCGCAGTGCGCTTGAGCAGGTCGCGCACCTGCTTGAGCGCGGGCTCGCACGCGCCGAGCCCGAACGCGCGAGCGAGCAGATCCTTGCGACGCTTGTCCGCGTCCGTCACGAAGTTCGCGACCGCGCCCTGCCCCGTGTAGACGCACGCGCGCCACAGATCGAGGTCGAGCCCGACGAGCTTGTGGATGAGCACCTGTTGCTCTTCCGCGCTCATGCCCTCGGAGAGTCCGTGCGAGCCGTAGATGCGCACACGCGCGCCCTGCCCTCGCACCTTCTGCCTCTCGACGGCAACGAGCACGGGCGTGCCCTCCGCGGGCGTGCACTCGAAGCACAGGCGCACGCGCGCCTCGTTCGTGTCGTCGTGCACCACCTCGTCGGCACGAAGCCCTGCGCCCGTCGCGCCGGGCTTGCGGGGTGTCGTGGCACCGTAGAGTGCCCACGTGATCGCGTCGCAGATCGAAGTCTTGCCCGCGCCCATCACGCCGCGGAGCAGCACGGGCCCGAGCTTGTTGAGGTCGATCTCGACGTGTCCCTTGATCGCGCAGAAGTCGTCGATCAGCACCTTCGTCATGCGCACGTGCGGCGCGTAGGGCGCAATCGCTCGCGCGTCTGCGACCGTCGCGAGGATGTCCCGCCCGAGCGCGACGAGGCGCACCATGTCGGCCTGCGCGTCCTCGTTCATCGGGTCATCGACACGAGAGCGCACGTACTCTTCGAGCGCAGCGTCGAGCGTGAGCGCGAGCGCAGGGGCCTTCGCGTCGTCGGTCTTCGCCGCGGGCACGGGGCGCACGTCGAGCGAGCGCACCCCCTTGAGCGCTTCACGCAACGCGGGCCCTCCGAGGTCCGCCTCGGGCATCACGAGTTCGACGATATCGTGCGCACGAGGATGTGCGAGCCCTGCCTTGTCCTCGGGCCACGTGAGCCGGTAGTGCTTCGGGAACTCGTCGAGATCGAGGAACGCGGGCTCGATCTCGTCGTGCGTCACGAGCGCGATGCCGTGAGGCTGATCGCGCTCCGCGAAGCTCATCTCGAACGGGCTGCCGATGTACCACGTGTGCGAGCCGAGTTGCTGCCGCTGATGGTAGTGCCCGCAGTAGACCGCGCGCATCCGGTTGCACGCGGCGAGCGACACGCGCCCCGCTGCCGCGCGACCTGCGTTCGTGCTCGCGCCTTGCACCTCCGCGTGAGCGAACACCGTCGTGCCCTCGGGCAGCGCGTTGAGCACCGCTTGCTGCGCTCCGCCTTCCTCGCGCCACGGCACGAACGCGACGTGCGCCGCAGGATCGTAGACGGGCTCGTTGACGACGTGGATGTGATCGAACGCGTCGAAGATCCGCACCGCGTTGACGCTGCCGTCGAGGCTCACCTGATCGTGGTTGCCGGGGATCATCACGAGGTGCACGCCTGCCTTGCCCCACTGCTCGAACTCGCGCTGCACCGCGTCGAGTTGCCGCACGTTGAGCGTCGAGCGCTGATCCCAGAAGTCGCCGAGACACACGACGTGCGCCTCGTTCGCGACCGCGCACTCGCGCACATACGAGAGCAGCGCGAGCGCGCGATCGAGCGTCTTCGCGCTCACATGCAGGTCGGTGAACAGGATGAACTTCCACGGTCGGTTCGGGTGCCAGTCGAGCAAGCGCATCTCCGCGACCGCGGGAGGCGTCGTCAGCGGCATGCCGATCTCGTACTCGCCCTTCGGGTCGTCGGGGATCAGTTCCGGTGCTTCGGGCTCCTTCTCGCGCTTCTTGCGCGTGCGCTTCGGCTTCTCCTCGGAGAGCACGAGTTGCCTCGGGGGTGCTGCGGGCTCGGCACCGAGCCTACGGGGCTTCTTCGTCATCGCCATCTTCGTCGTCCTCGTTCGTCGTCGTCTCTGGTTCGCTCGCAACAGGTGCCTCACCGTCGGCGAGGTACGCACCTGCGAGCATCGCATACACATCCGGTCGTCGGCCGAGCACCTCGCCCAGCCCCATGAAGCGTCGCTGGAACGCCTCGTGTGATCCATCGGGCAGCATGACGTACGACCACGAGCCGCTCTCCACGATCCAGCGATGCTTCGCGTCGAGCCCGTGCTGCTTGCCCCACTCGTGCAGCGTCCACGAGTTGTCGAAGCCCGCACCGTAGATCAGCGCGACCTCTTGCGGAGGACGCGGAGCACGCACGCGCGTCTTCTTGATCTTCGCTTCGACGACGTGCCCGAGCACCGTCGTGCCGATCTTCACCTGCTCCTTGCGCGTGAGCCACAAGCGCAGGGATGTGAAGTAACGCAAGCCGGAGCCACCGTAGGTCTTGAGCGACGCGAAGGGACCGATGTCCTGGTAGAAGTGATTCGCGACGACGAGCGCGGTGCGAAGGTGCGCGATGCGATGCGCGATGCGGCGGAAGTTCCGCTTGATCGCTTTCGCTGCGTCCGCGACGTGTTGATCATCCGCGTCGCCTGCGAGTTCCGCTTTCGTCGGCGTGCCTCCAACGCTGTCCCACACGATGAGCAGCGGCGGAGGTTGCCCGCCCTTCTTGCGCGCAGCGAGCGTCGCGATCTTTTCCTGCACGTCGAGGATTCGATCGATCGCGTCGAACGTCTCTTCGATCGTCGTGACGTTCTTCGTGATGAGCTTGCTCGCGTCCACGCCGAGCGTGCTCGTGTACGTCGCGTCGCGAGACTTCTCGCTGTCGATCAGCGCACCGACTCCGCCCATGCGCTGCACCTGCGCGAGCGACTGATCGAGCAGCGTGCTCTTGCCGACGCTCTCCCACGCAGCGACCTCGGTGATGCGACCGACCGGCCATCCTCCGCGCGCTCCACCGATCTGCTTGTCGAGCGCGAGCGCGCCCGTCGAGATGAACTCAGCGATCGGAGTGTCGAGCGGAGGAAGATCATCGTCGCCGGACAAAAAGCCGAACGGCTCGTCGTCCTTGCCCTTGAGCGCGCGAAGCTCGTCGAGGAAGTGCTTCGCTTCATCGACATCCTTCTTCGCGCTCTTCTTCGGAGCGCTCTTCTTCGGAGCGCTCTTCTTCGGTTCGTCGGCGACGAGTCGTCGCGGCTTCTTCGCGGTGCCCATCCGTGCTGCTCACTCAGGGGAACGAAGGAATGTCGCTGCCGCCGAACTCGGCTTCGATCTGCGCGGGGCTCATCCCCGCATGCGGCAGACCGGGCGGCGGGGGCGGAGGGGCGAACGCAGCGGTCGGCGGCGGCGGCAGGGGCGGCAGCGCAGCGCTGGGCATGCCCGGCGTCACGGGAGCCAGCACGGGCGGCACGAAGGCACCAGACGCCACGCCAGGGGCCGCGGCGGGCGGGAGCGCATAAGCGGGCGCAGGGGGCGCGTAGGGGGCCGCGGGGACGTAGGGGGCCACGGGAGGCGGGGGAGCCGCCAGGGGAGCCGCCAGGGGCGGCGCAGGGGGCGTGACGGCGTACGGGGGCAGCGGAGCCGTCACGGGGGGCGGCGGAGGCGCGTAGGCGACCGCAGGGGGCGCGGGAGGGGCCACGGGCGGCGGAGGGGGCGCGTAGGCTGCCACGGGCGGCGGAGGGGCCGCAGCGGGCACGGGCGGGGGCACGGGAGCGGCAGCGCGCGGGCGCGTGTCGTTCGTCGTGGGGTTCCACTCGTACGCCGGGTTGTTCGGGTGCACCTGCCACGTGCCCACGGGCGCGGGTGCGTGGCGCGGGGGCGCAGCGGGCACGGGCGCAGTGACGCGGTGCGAGAGCACGTGCGACCACTTCTTGCGGATGTTCTCCGCGATGGCTTCCATCCTCGCGCGCTCGTAGTAGCGAACGAGCGAACGCAGGTCGAGAGGACGCCACGTGCGGAACTGCGCGGGCAGCGCGGACGCGCCCTGCGGATCGAGCGCAGCGTCGTACTCCACGTTCATGTCCGCGGGCCCGGTCTTCTTCTTCACGAGGTAGACGTTGATCCCGAAGTCGGGATGGAAGATCGATGCACCGGGCTGCGGTGGCGACGCTGACGCTGACGCGCCGTGCGAGCGCTTCGCGAACAGACCGTTCTGCGTCGTGAGCGTCTTGAACAACTCGCGGCCGATCGTGACGACGCCGGGAACGATCTCCCACATCGGCTGCCCCGTCGCGGGATCGAACACGGGCGAGCCGTTGTGGATCACCTGCCGGAAGTGGCGCTGCGGATCCTTCAAGTCGATCGCAGCGATCAGGTACTTCGCACGCGCGTTCGCGCCGTCGGCCCACTTGACGGCATCCTCGTCCTCGGTCGCCTTGAGATCCCACAGCACCGCATCGATCGGGCACTCGCCGGGTCCGCCGCGCACGTTGAAGCACTCGGGGTAGATCCACTGTTGGTTGCCGCGCGTCTCGGGATCGAGGTCGGCGGAGAGACGGTGGCGCGCGATGCCGACGTGCGGGTTCGGATCGGCCGCGCCCTTCGCCGCGGGGAGCAAGCGCAGGTAGAGATCCGCGCTCGTGTTGACCTGCTTCACCTCGGGGAAGTCGAGGTAGAGCGTGTCCGACGCGCGACGCTGGAACACGTGACCCGACGCGGCTTCGTCGAGCATCGTGGTGCTCGCGTCCTGCCACTCGGTCTCAGCGCTCGCCGCGGGCGCTGCGACGGGCGCGGGCGCGACGGGCGCTGCGGGCTGCACGACGCACATCTGCGTCGGCGCTGCGGGGTTGTACCAGTGCGGCGGAGACTGCGGGTGCTGTAGCCAGCCTGCCGGGGGTGCGGGGAGAACGGGGTAGCTCATGGTCGATCCTTTCAGCCGTGACTGCCGGTGAACTGGCCTTCTACACGAAACGCTCGATCGGCCGCGCCCGAGGCGCGGAGCAGCGTCTCGATCATCCGCGCCTTGATCGCGAACGCTTGCTTGAGATCCTCGAACAGCCCCGCGAGCGCTTCGTAGTACGCGACCGCGCCCGCCTTGCTCGTGTACTCGCCGTGCGTGCGGTACGCGTCCTCCGCTTCGGCGACGGTGAGCTTCTTCTCGCCACCCTTGCGGCGTGCCTCGCCCGCGATCTGCGACTTCCACGAAGTGAACTCGCGCTCCGCTGCGGCAGCGGCGCGCTCCGACGCACGCTGCGCACGCGCGCACTCCGCGTAGAGCATCGCGACGCTCTGCGCATCGCTCACGAGGTCGCGCACGTCCACGACGAGCAGCGCGAGGATGTTCTCGCGCTTCACGGTGAACTCACCGAGCGAGGTCACGTCGGGCAGCGTGACCGTGAGCGGCATCTCCGCGCGCAGCCGCTTCACCACTTCCTGCACTGTCGAGATTGCTGTCGAGGTCGTCGTCACTTTCCATCCTCCTTCTTGAGCAGCGCTCGCGCTGCTTCGAGAGCGTTGTTGAAGCTCGGCGTGTCGCACGCATCGAAGCGCTCCACGACTTCGCGCAGCACGTCGATCGCTTCCATCGCGCGGAGCCCTTGCACGAGCGCGTCGTGCTGAGCCTGCGTCGCAGCCTTCGCCATGTCGCCCGCGACCTTGCGCGCGTTCGCTGCTTCATCGAGCGCTGCCTGCGTGCGCGTCGTAAAGCGCTCGATCGTGCGCGTGACGAACTCGTACTCGTCGCTGCTCTTCATTTCGCGTATCTCCATCCCTGCGCGTCATCGGTGAAGATGGCTTCGCGCTTCGCTTCCCATCGTGTCGTCGTGAGCGACATGTTCGCGCGGATGGGCACCCCGCCCTGCTCGAAGAACGGCCACGTCGTCGTGATCGCCATGACGCCACGCAAGAGCGGCGCAGCGTTGTCGATCGGGAGGTCGTAGACAAGCTCGTCATGCACTTGCTGCACGAGGCGCGCGCGATGGTCTGCACGCGAGAGCCAGAGACGCGCGTTGATCATGACCTCCTTGCAGAGATCAGCCGCGGTGCCGGAGACGATGCTGCTCATCATCATGCGTTCGGCGCGCTCGCGCTCCCAGCGCTTCGACGAGAGGATCTCGGGAATCCGTCGCGGGCGTCCGAACGGCGACACGAACACACCACCGCGCGCGCGCATCTCGTTCGCGTAGCTCGCGCGGAAGCGCAAGATGCCCGCGTACTCGCCGAAGAAGGCAGCGAGCACCTTCTTCGCCTTCTCGCGCGTGCCCTCGGGGTCGAGCGCGTAACCCGCCATCCTCTTCGCGAGCCCGACCTCGGTCATGCCGTAGCTGTTCCCGAAGTTGACCTGCTTCGCGATGCCGCGGTCGCCGTTCGTGACGCGCTCCGCGGTGATCGCGTGGATGTCGAGATCGTTCGCGTACGCATGGAGCAGCACGGCATCGCGCGAGAGCCACGCGAGAATGCGAAGCTCGATCTGCGAGAAGTCGATGTACGCGCGCACGTAGCCCTCGGGCACGAGGAAGTACCTGCGCACGCTGATCGACACCTCGGGGCCGGAGCGGCGCTCGGGCCCGACGATCTCGCCCTTCGTCCACTTCTTCACGCAGTCGGCACATCCGCACTTCGCGAGGTGCAGTGTCTTGCTCGCCTGGTTCTGGACGTTCGGCTGCGACGACGAGAGACGGCCCGTGACGGGCACGCCACCTTCATCCTTCTCTTCGAGTTGGTTGTAGCTCGGATGGATCGAGCGCGTGCGCGGCGAGTAGTAGCGCAGCATCGCGCCCGTGTACGTCGTCGCGATCTTCTGCGCGCGCGCGTAGCTGTTCAGCGAGAGGATCAACTCACGGTGCTCGGGGTGCTGCGCTGCGAGGATCTCGCGCGCTTCCTTGTCCGCGGCGAAGTGCTCCTTCTGCGGCGTGTAGCTCTTGCCCTGCTCCTTCTGCGCCTTGCGCCCCGCGTCGGTGAGCTTGGGCGGCGGGAGCTTGAGCGCGTCGAAGAGCAGTTCGCGCACCGCGTTGTCGCTCACCTCGAACGACTCGCCCGCGTGCTTGCGAATGATCGCGAGGTACGTCGCGCACTCTTGCTGCGCTTCGACCTGCGCGCGCCTCACCTCTTCCACGTCGAGCAGTAGCCCGTTCCACTCCATCTCGTGCAGCGCTTCGGAGACCGCGTGCTCGCGCACGTGCAGCGGGCCGAACGTCGTCTCGATCCACTCGTAGTGGTCGAGCAACATCCCCGTGTAGAACACGTCGTGGCACGCGTAGTTCCCTTCGAGCAGGATGGGCACGCGCGAGTGTCCGAAGCGTTCGAGGTACGTCGGCTCGCCGAGGTCATCCTCTTCACCCTTGCGACGCTTCTTGTACGGGATCTTGAGCCGCGCAGCGTCGCGCCGCATGAAGTCGTCCACCTCGTCCTTCTGCGCGTCGGCACTCGCAGTGACGTAGCTCTTCGCGAGAGCCTTGAGCGCGAAGGACTGCTCGTTCTCGTTCGCGATGGTCGCGCGTATGGACACGTCGATCACGCGACGCCCCACGCGCACACCGTCGTTGCGCAGGTGCCCGATATCGAACTTGCCGTGGTGCATCCCCACGACGCCGGAGCCCGCGAGCGAGTCGGCGACCGCGCGCGCTGCGACGGACGGAGGTAGCTGCGGCACCGACGTGTCGTTCGAGTGCCTCACGGGCACGTACCACGCGAAGAACGCATCCGCGCTCGCGCGCACACCGAGCGCGTGCCCGATGATCTCCGCGCCGAGCGCTGGCGTGAGCCCGCTCGTCTCCGAGTCGTAGACGACGCGATCGAACTTGGAGAGCACGCGCTGCATCGCGGCGAGTTGCTCAGTCGTCGTGACGAGCACGTTCCGCAGACGCACGACGCGACCATCGCAGCACGTGATCGATTCCTCGGGAACCCACGCGCGAGGCGCAGGCCCGATGCCCGGTAGTGAGAGCGTCTCGTTCATCGCACCACCGCGAGCGATTGCAGGCGCGCGCGCAGCGCCGACGGCACCTCGTGCGGATGGAAGAAGATCACGCCCTCACGAGCCATCGCGGGGTCTTCGCGCAGCGCCATAACGAGCCACTTCCGCGTGCTCGCGTGGAAGAACCAGACCTCGAACACGGGTTCGCCGTCGAGATCGAGCACAGGTTCTTGATCACGCGTCACCTCGTACGAGGCGTCCGCGCGAGAGAGGTTGAGGATCCAGCCTTTTTTCTGCACGAGGGGGATCTACACGATCGCGAAGGTCAGAAACGACGAAGCCCGCCGCGTCACGAGGACGGGGCGGGCTTCATCATCCGTTGCTTCGTTCACGCCTCGACGGCGATCGTGACCTCGGGCGCGGGCGGCGGAGGCGTGGCGAGCTTCGCCGTCGCCGCCTTGCCCTTCGCCTTGAGGGCCGCGAGCTTGCCCTTCTTCTTCGCGTCGAGCGCGGGCGGCTTGCCCTTCTTCGGCGTCGCCTTCTTCGCCGAGACAGCCTTCGGCTTCGGCGCAGCCTTGGCCTTCTTCTTCGCCACGCGCCCGCCCGTCGTCGCCTCGACGCCGACTCCGCCGCGGCTCACGACGTTGCCGGGGACTGCCTTGCCCTGGATCTGCGTGCATCCGTGCTTGACGATCGAGAAGAAGTCGTTGCCGCTCACGCTGCGCTGCTCCGCCCACATGACCGCGGCGGAGATCGACGGGTACGTGGTGCCGTTCCAGATGAAGCCGTCCTTCGCGATGCGCACGACCGTCTGCTCACCCGCGCGACGCTTGCGAACGATCTCCATCCCCACCGCGAGATCGAACTTCTGCCCGAAGTCGAGACGCCCGAGAGCCTCGCTCATCTCCTCCGTCGAGAGGCTGCGCGGCTGCGGCAGGTGACGCTTGCCCTCGCAGATCGCGACGCGCTTCGAGGGGTCGATGCGCGAACGCTTCGCGGGCGCGCGCTCCGCCTTCCCGTTCTTCTTCGCGGGCGCGGGGGCCTTCTCGATCTTGGGCGCGGCCTTCTTCGCCGTGCCCTTCTTCGCGGGCGCGGGCGCGGCCTTCTTCGGCTCCACCTTCTTCGGCGCGGCCTTCTTCGGCTCCGCCTTCTTCGGCTCCGCCTTCTTCGGCTCCACCTTCTTCGGCGCGGCCTTCTTCGGCTCCGCCTTCTTCGCGGGGGCCTTCTTCGCGGATGCCTTCTTCGTCGTCTCACTCTTCGCCATAGGATCCTCCTCGTCGTCGTTGCCGTTGTCGTCGTCAGTCGTCGCAGCGGTCGCAGCTTCCTGCTCCGCTCCCTCGTCGTCGCCCGTGTCGTCGCTCGCCGCAGCGGGCGCAGGCGCGCTCGCAGCGCCCTTCGGGAGCAGCGCCGCGGGCACCGGCTTACCGGCGTCGAGCAGCGCCATCCGCTCGTTGTAGCGCTTGACGAACCCTTCCCAGGTCATCTCGCCCGACGTGACCGCTTCGACCTCGCTATCTGACGCGAGCGTCAGCTTGAGGTGGTTCTTCGCGCGGTTGCCCACGAGGGCAACCAAGCACGAGAACTTGTCGGGGCACTTCACGGTGCAGTCCTCCGACGAGGGCTCGTAGCCTGCCGCGTCGGGGCCCTCGTTCGCAGCGTGGCAGTCCGTCGCGTCCTCGGCGGACACGTCGGGGACATTCTTCGCCTGGAACACGTTCAGCTTCTTCTTCGTCGTCATCGTTCCATCCTCCGCTTTCTCTTCTACACCATCCGACTTCACGAGCAACCCTTCGAGGATCGCGCGAGCACGCAATCGCACGCGCTCGATCCTCGCGTCAACATCCGCACCGCGCAACCGTGCGCGTGCGAGCTTCGCTCCCTCGACGAACACCGCGCGCAGTTGCGCGGCTTCGTAGCGCGAGAGTCTCTCTTCAAGTGCGCGCACAAGCTCGCGCATGCTCGCCGTCTCTTCCGGCGTGTCGCTGTCCGCGGGCATCGTCTCGACGAGCGAGCGAACATCCTCGGGCGAAGAAGGTGCGTCGATCGAGTAGACGCCCGCGAGCCTGCCCTCACTCGTGCGAGGCGCACGACCGTGCGTGCGCGAGTCGCGACGCAGGTTGATCAGCGCACGCTGGATCGCGCGCCGGATGTACGTTGCTGCCGCGCCTTCGCCGCGCGCGGCGTCGAGCTTCGAGAGCGCACGCATCACCGCAAGCCGCGCCTCTTGAGCGAGGTCATCGGCGTCGTGACCCACGATAGGCCCGAACCGATGAACCTCGCTCAAGACAACGTGCTCCCACGGTGCGGCGTTCACACGCCGTGCACGACCGCGCATTCCTGCCTGCCCTGCATGATCACCTCGACGAGCGAAGTCATCGCGACCTCGACAAGATGATCGACGCTGTTTGCGATCCACGATCGCGAGTAGAACCGACGAGGCGCGTCGGTCTCGATCCCGACCCCGTACACCTCGATGCCCGCGGCTTCCACCGCGCGCACGCTTTGTTGAAGGTACTCCGCGTCCACCCGCGCGCTCCGTCCGCCAGCGGGGTGCCCGTCCGAGAGGACGAGCATCACGCGCCGCTTCTCGGGGCGCGCAGCGAGTCGGCGAGCGTTCCAGCGGATCGCTTCGCCGTCGAGGTTCTGGTGAACGCCGAACGCCCATCCGAGACCTTCGAGCCGCGAGGTCTCGAAGTTCTTGAACACCGCGTAGGCTGCCGACTGCAAGGTCGTTGGCGAGTAGGTGCGGCTCAAGTCCGCCGCGGACGCGGGGGGCGCGTTGTACCCGAACTCGCGCGAGAGCGTGTTCGGGTCGAAGCCGTGGTTGATCGCTTCGATCAACGCCGTGCGCATCGCAGCGAACTTCTCGACGCTCGCACTCGTGCGATCGGAGAACCACGGATGGTAGTCGATCGAGTTCGAGTCGATCGCCGTGAACCCGGTGATCTCGTGCGCGATGGAGCACTGCGAGAGCGCGAGGCTCATCGCGCACGCAGCGCGACGCGCGAGGTACGCACGCGGGCGCGACTGCGGAGCAGCGCGACCACGACGCGCCGTCGTGCTGTCCGCGCGCGACGCCTGCATGCTGCCGGAGCAGTCGATCACGATCGAGACCACGGTGTCGTAAGCCTCTTCGCTGACGAACTGCTCGTAGATCGTGTCCGCGCTCGCACTGGCGTGCGCGAACTCGATCAGCGCGGGGATGTTCACATCCCCTTCGTCAGCCCCCATGATGGGCCGACGCTCGTGCTTCGCTCGGAAGCCCGCCTCGAACGCAGCGGCGAGCGCGTAGGTCGCGGCTGCCGCGTCTCGCTCGATGCCCGCGATGGGCTCGAAGTGTCCGCCGCGCGTCTCGGGCGCGTCGCGGTCGAAGTCGCGCACGAAGTCGAACGCGTCCGCGTCGAACGTCTTGTACGCCGTGCCGTCGTACTCTTGCGCGAGCAGCGCGGACATCGCCGTCTCCGGGTCGTGCGTCGGGATCTCTTCGTTCTCCCAATCGCTCTCGCGCACGGCGTCGAGCGACGACGCACCCGCGCCACCCTCGCTGCTCTCTTCGCTGCCCGCTTCGTCGCCGTCGCCGTCGTCAGCGTCGCCGTCGCCGTCGTCAGCGTCGCCGTCGCCGTCGTCAGCGTCGCCCGCGCCGTCGTCAGCGTCGCCCGCGCCGTCATCACCATCCGCGTCGTCGCCGTCATCACCATCCGCGTCGTCGCCGTCATCACCATCCGCGTCGTCGCCGTCATCACCATCCGCGTCGTCGCCGTCGCCACCGTCCGCGTCGTCGCCGTCGTCACCGCCCGCGTCGCCACTCTCGCCG
>Ga0172362_10000967_pt1 | contig 24304 bp, 28 predicted proteins | sample LakKivs1_kivu2a2_FD_114534 | JGI IMG/M metagenome (GOLD analysis project Ga0172362, IMG submission 114534) | Sediment microbial communities from Lake Kivu, Rwanda - Sediment s1_kivu2a2 | ecosystem: Environmental > Aquatic > Freshwater > Lake > Sediment | place: Rwanda: Western Province, Lake... | reverse complement strand
GAAAATAAAACTTTCCTGAATTTTTGCCATACTTCCTGCCAATTACTTCCTTCCTCAATATCAGTTAAATCAACAAACGTGAAGAAATGTTCTAACACACGATGCACGATTTTTCCTCTAACCATGGATGGTCTAGGTTTTTCTTCTATTCCTCGAATGTAAATATAATAGAATTTTCTAGGACATTCATAGAAGCATGCAATACCAGTCGGAGAAAGTCTGATGTTATTCTGTTTTTCCATAGAACCACGAGTATGATGTTATTATGTTTGAACTAATTAATATTATTGTTTGATAGCTTCTGCTATATCAACCAAAATATCCTCAGGGTTATCAGCCTTCACAACTCCAGATGCAACTAAGACTCCTACAGTTCCTAATTCCAACGCTTTCTTGACATCTTCACCGTTTGTAATTCCAGCCCCACATAGAACTTTGATTTTAGAGTTAATTTTTTTTATTTCATTGACCGTTTCAGTAACAACTTCTGGTTTTACTTTTGATACTGGTACACCAGTACTTATGAGTTCCGGACATTCATATGCGATGAAATCCGGATTAAACTTAGCAATGTCTTTACTCTCGTCAACACTAGCAGAGCAACAAACAGAAATCAAACCATATTTTTTTGCGAGTTCAACACATTTTTTTATTTTTTCTAAATCTAACTTTCTTTCTGAATGATTTATTAAAGTCCCGACAGCTCCAACCTCTTTTACTGATAATGGCGTGATATGTCCTGTACAAGCTCCCCCCTCTATAGGATCGATATGTTGAGAAAAAACTGGTATCTCAACTTCATCCGCTATCGCTTTTATATCAGCAAATTGTGGAGCAACCGAAATGTTCAACCCATATTCGAATGATACAAATTCACATAGTTTTGCTAACTTGAATGCCCTTTCACCTGTCGCTTCTTCATAACACTTGAAATTGACCAGTATCATCGGGAGTTTCATATTATCACCATCATTTTATTTCAATTATTCTAGCCTTTTCTTTTGACTTTTGAATCTTCAATAAATCCCCATTCTTAATCGGTATCGTTCTCTCATCATTGTCTGCTGTGACTAAGCCATGGCCTCTGACAACTTCTGCTTCTATCACAGAATTCTCATCTAATATTAAAGGCTTTCTGAACTCTTTAGGGTTGTTGAATGCCAATCCAATACCTTTATTGAATTTTTTTCTCGTTATGGAATAAAAATAAGCAGTGCTTCCGTAAGGAGTCGCTACTACTATCCCATCACCAATTATCTGGTTTTCAATTACTTTACCGTTGACTTTCACTTTTAACCTTACAGTCTTTGTCGGAATTTTATGATGAATGCTGACTTCATTCAGGCCAATCAATTTTTTCTTAGAATCGTTGTTGACTATACCTTCAACTTTAATCTCTTCGATTATCTTATATTTCCTTTCTTTCAAAGCATTCAGAACTTTTGAGAAATCATGTTCCCCTATTTCACATTTTTCACAGATTTTGCTGTGTCTTATCATTATCCTTGGAACACCAGGATAGATTCTCTCAGCGTATAGAGCTGTACCATCTCCACCGAAGGATATGACAACATCAGGATTTTTCTTATCTAACTTCAAATCATACTCAGGCAATTTGTTTTCAATCAACTTTCTAGCCAAACCAACAACGGCTACTTTCATCTTTTATCACGTTTTCCCATAGCTTTCTTAACTCTTTCTTGTGATATCTTCATCGCCGCGTCTCTTGGGTTTAGTTTTTCTTCTTTTGCTTTTTCTAGAACAATTTTAGTGTTTCTTCTAATTTTCTCTTCAACCAGTTTAAACATCTGTTCTGGAGTTCCACCGATATATTCAACATAAGATGAAATCACACCACCAGCATTGGCAACCATATCAGGAACGACTAGAATGCCTTTTTTATGCAACATCCTCTCGACATCGTGTGGAATCGGGATGTTAGCACCCTCGACTATTATCTTAGCTTTAACTTTGCTGATGTTCTTTTTTGTTATCACATCTGGAATAGCTGCTGGAATTAAAATATCGACTGGCAGTTCAAACAATTTTTCATTCTTCAGTACTTTCCCAGGTTTGTAATTGATTACAGTCCCTGTCTCTGTTTTAACTTTTGAGAGTTTATTAAAATCAATTCCATCTTTGTTATAGATGCATCCTTTAGAGTCTGAAGTTGCCACTATCTTTGCACCCTTTTCCCATAAGAATTTCAAAGCGAACGATCCCACATTACCAAATCCTTCTATTGCTATAGTCATATCCTTTACATCAAAACCCAGATGTTCAATCGCGACGAGTGTGGAATGATAAACACCAAAACCCGTAGATCCAAGTTCATGTGGTATCCCGCCAAGTCCTTTTGGTTTTCCTGTACAAGCTTTCATCGATCCGTTAGCTTCTGCAAACCATTTCATCTCTTCTTCCCCTGTGTACATGTCAGGAGCAGCAACATACATGGAAGGACAAACAGGTTTTAATGATCTAGAGAAGGCTTCAACAATTGCTTTTTTTTGTGCCTTTGTCATTTTTTTAGAATCAGCAATAATTCCAGATTTTGCACCGCCAAAAGGAAGTTCTGCCAAGGCACATTTCCAAGTCATAACTCTGGCCAATTTAAAATCTTCTTCTTTAGAAAAACTAGGAGTCATCCTTATTCCTCCTTTCGCTGGTCCTAACGCGGTGTTATCAATAACGCAAAAACCATGCATTTTTGTTTTAGGATCATAGACTTCTAGTATTTTTTCGGGTCCCCATTCATCCATCATATCATCAACCACCAATCTCCTTGAACTTCCTCCAATCTATGATTATCTCCGCCTTTATTCCGTGTAAATAGTTGTAAGCGTTCAAACCAGCTTTAGCTCCTTCGCCAGCAGCTACTACAATTTGTTTGAACGGTGTGTTTGTTACATCACCAGCAGCAAATACACCTGGACGAGAAGTTTCACAATTTTTGTTTATTATTATATAATTGTTTTTATCCAATTTTACTAAATCCTTCACAAAATCAGTCTTGACATCAGAACCAATCTCCACGAATACACCATCAACTTTCAACTCTTTTTTCTCTTTAGTGTTAACGTTTTCGACTATTATGGATTTCAAAACTTTATCTCCTTTGAATTCTACTGCTACATTGTTTAGAACGAGTTCAATATTATTTCTTTTCTTCACTTTTTCGACTTCAGCTTCAAACCCTCTGAATTCATCTCTTCTATGAACAAGATAGACTTTTTTAGCAATCTTACTCAACAATAAAGCACCATCCAAAGCAGCATTTCCACCACCTATTATGGCAACCGTCTTGTCCCTGAAGAGTGGAGCATCACATGTTGCACAATAAGAAACGCCTTTTCCAGTAAACTCTTTTTCACCAGGGATGTTCAAAGTTCTTGGGGTCTTGCCGAATGCTAATATTATCGTTTTTCCCTCATAACTTTTTTTGACTGTGTTCACGATGAAACTATCTTTTTTAGGAGTTGTCTTAACAACTTCTTCGAATATCACTTCCACACCAAAATCTCTAACCTGTTCTTCGAATTTCTGGATCAATTTAAAACCTTCAATTTTTTCAAACCCAGGATAATTTTCTACATGAGGCGTTTCTGATACTTGGTCACTCAGTCCCTTACCCAAAACTAGAGTTTTCATGCTTCTTCTGGATGTGTATATAGCAGCTGTCAAACCAGCTGGTCCTGCCCCAACAATTATTACATCGTACATAAAGTCACGTATATTATCTATTGGATTAAGAATTTTTATTTTCGTTTTATTACATTAGGAATTTCATTTATTAAATCTGATGCCATCAGTCCTTCTCCGAATTTCTTGGCAGCCAAATCCCCAGCCGAGCCATTAATGTAACATGCAGCGCAAGCAGCTTCAAAAGGATCGACTTTTCTTGCTAATAAAGCTCCACATATTCCCGTCAACGTATCTCCAGTTCCGCCTTTTGTCATCAGAGGATTTCCAGTTTTATTTATCATTATTTTCTTTCCGTCTGAAATCACATCGACATGACCTTTCAAGGCAATTATGCAACCCATCTTAGAAGCCCCTTCTTTAACTAAAGTAATTCTTTTTTTTTCATCTGGTTCTGGTTTTTTTCCAGTCAAAACATAGAATTCATTGGAATGTGGAGTTACTATGAAATTCTCTCTCAATACTTTTTTGTCAGTAGCTACTGCGTGAATCGCATCTGCGTCAATAACACAAGGCGAAGTTAATCCCTTTAATATTTTTTTGACTGTGGTTAACGTCTCTTCATTCCTTTCCAAACCATCGCCTATGGCTACTGCATCAGAATTTTGAGCCAAAAGAAAAATATCGTCTAGATGACTTTCATTGAGATAGTCTCCTTCTAAAGGATAAGTGATTAAATCTGGCGAGAAAGAAGCTACAATATCTGCAGCCCTTCTTGGAGCGGCTATCGTTACTAAGTCCACACCACTCCTGTAAGCAGCTAACGCATTAAAAGTGGGGGAACCAGAGTATCTTTTACTACCACCAATTACGAGTAAACTTCCAAAATCACCTTTATGACTCCACTTCTCTCTTGGTTTGAATATTTTTTTAATCAAACTTTTATCGACTGTTTTCATAGAATCACAATTAATATTTTCTCTAGGCTTTTATTAATCGTTTTGGTCTTTGCCCTAAAAAAACTATATTTATTTAAATTTACTTTCTATTCTTCTTTTTATGGATTTAACGAAAATCTTACTTCTTTGTATACTAATCGTAGCTGTAATTAGTTTGGGAGTTTTGATAATTAGACCTAGAACTGAAACAGTAGAAAGATATCCAGAATACGGCGATTTTAGAATACTATCTTCTGAAGGGACAGAGGAACCAAAATACTTGATAGATGTTAATGGTGAAGCCAAAGTAACCGCAGATCCTGAAAAAGTTGAAGTCTACTTAGGTGCTGAAACTACGGCTTCTACTGCTAAGAAATCTCAACAGGATAATGCCAACATAATGCAAGAGATAAGAAATTCTTTAAAATTGATAGGAATATCTTCTGACGATATTAAAACTACTCAGTATACTTTAACCGTAGTTCAGCATTGGGATAAAGACACGGAAAGATATGTTATAACAGGATACAAGACTACTCACGTGATAAAAATAGAATCGACTGACATCAACAAGGCTGGGGATATAATCGATAAATCTGTTCAGGCCGGAGCCAATGTCGTTAACAGTGTAGTTTTCAGTCTTACTGATGATAAGATTAATGAAATGAGATTAGAGGCTTTGAAAAAAGCTGGATTAAATGCAAAAGAGAAGGCTGAAGCTATAGCAGGTTCTCTAGGAGTTAAAATAAAAGGACTTTACCATGCCAGTGAGAGTTATGTTTATTATAGCCCTTATGTTCAAAGAGGATATGAAGCGGCTGTTGCTGGAGCAGCAGCACCGACAGAAATATCACCTGGTCAGATCGAAGTTAGTGCATCGTTAAGTGTGAGTTACGAGTTTGTTTAATTTTAGCATGAAAACCAATTGTTTCTAAGAACTTTTGAGGGTGCATAGATAAATTAGAATATTTTTACGTTTCTATAATTGCGTTACAGAAGCCTTTGGAATTTTTTCCACTCTTTCTATCCACATTGCATACGGATTTTCTTTACTAAATTCTTCCCATTTCTTAATTATTTCTGGATCTTTTGGATGCCAACGTCCTTCCTCATCATATACACCTTCATACCAAGTATTACGAATCCCAATTAATCGTGCAGAGTTACATAAATTGCACACCATTAATCTCAGGCAAATAATGTGTTCAGAATCCAGGCCTATCGGATAAGGTACAGAGTTAAATGTAGTGTCATGCTTGCACTCTTCCGGTCTGTACTGAGGTTCGTGATTTTTATAAAGTTTATTGGGCATCGACATTTTCTCTTCCTATGATTTGAGAAAATTTAAATTTAAATATCTATTATTTCAGGGCGAAAATCTATCTGATCCTGGAGCGAAATTAGGGCGACTGATTATAATAAACCCAAGTTTTGGTGTTCTGATAGGAGAAGGGTAAGAATAACTTATGGAGATACATCTTATCCAGTAACTTTACCTGTTTTAGTTACTTATGTAAAAGAAAAATAATATTTAATGAGAGAAAATGAAAGTCGTGAATATCACTTATTTTGTACATAGCACTTCAGAATATAATGAAAAGAAAGTACTCGCTGGATGGTATGATACAAAACTATCAGAATTAGGTAAAAAGCAATCGCTTGAATTGAGAGAATTAATCAAGGATAAAAAATTTGATGTTGTTTTCTGTTCGGATTCGAAAAGAGCGGTTGAAACTGCAAAGATTGCATTCAAAGGGAAAGCTAAAATAATCAATGATAAGAGGTTGAGAGAATGCAATTATGGGGATTTTACAGGAGCTCCACACAGTGACCTCGTGATTATTGATTCAGATTTAAGATACGTAAATAAGCCATTCCCAAACGGAGAAAGTTACAAGGATGTTGAAAAAAGAATGAAAAGTTTTCTTAAAGATTTGTTAAAAAATTATTCAGGAAAGAATGTCGCTATCGTCTCGCATCGAACACCACAGCTAGCGTTAGATGTTCTGCTGAATGGCAAAACATGGAAACAGGCTATTAAAGAGGATTGGCGTTTTAAAAAACCAAAAATATGGCAACCTGGTTGGGAGTATAGATTGGTAAGTTAAAGTAATAAGAAGTATTTGGATATTTTATGTGGATTTAATAAAAATCATTTTTCATCTGATTGTCCAATAGTATCCAATAACTCGTCTTCTTTTTGTTTTCTTTCCTCATACCAACTCAAAAAGGATTTAACAGTTTCTTCAACGTCTTTGGCTCTCATGCCCAATAACCTATAAACTTCGGGTCGAAATTTCATTGCTTCTTTAACTGCAGAAGAATCTTCACCCATTCCTTCTAGAATGCCGGCTAAAATCATAAGGTCGGTTTTTCTATGCTCTAGATCTCTAGACCTAATTATGTATAAGGCCTCACATGTACTTTTAACAATTTTCGAATCCTCTGAAAGCAAAGAATATGCCAGAACACTGATTAAATGATTAGTTTGTTTTTGATAATCAGATGGATTATCCTTTCTTGTTTGACTATATTTACTTAACTCATCTTTCATCATTTTTTTTGCATCTTGAGTTGGCGTTGTTACAAGCATTTTAGGTATATCTGTTTCTTCTATACAGACCAAAACTTTTTTTAATTCATCATCGATTTCTAAGTTTCCCGTATATTCTTTGAATAGTCCAGAAATATATAAACTCTCTGCAGTATCTTTCATGATTTTATCCAATTCAAAACTGCTAGGCATCTCCATATCATTCACTTTCTTATCAAAAATTTCTTAAACAGTTAAACTTAAGAATATATCTATCGTGGCTCATAGAACTCCATGAAAGAATGGGGACATGGATGGGAGTATAGGTTGGAACTAAAAGAATGAATATGCACTTTAATAATAGAAGAAATTTCAATATACGGATTCAATTAATAAATATGGTCAAAGAACTGAAGTATCCAACAACAGAAGAGATCGTTGAAATTAATAAACGATTGGGAGAAGGTGGGGCATTAATTAATAAAAGTAATTTAGAGTTTATTTTGAAAAAGGCGAAAACAAAAAAGTCGATTGTCCAAAAAGCTGTGATTTTTCTTTGTGACATTATTGAATTACATCCTTTTCTTGACGGGAATAAAAGAACGGCTTTTCATGCTATGTTATATTTTCTAGAGCTGAACGGCAAATTATTTAAATATGGGCATGAAGATGAAAGTAAGATAGAGAAGATGTTAAACAGAATCGCAAGAAGAATTGAGACAAGACAAAAAGTGGAAAAATGGATAGAGAAGGGGTTGAAATGAACGAACAGTTTGATAGGATCGTTAATAAAAATATCAATAAATGGTCGAGATTGAACAAATGGTTAGCCACAGAAAGGCTTGGGAAAGAGTTAATTAGATACAGACTAAACCAACGAAAGACGGATAATTAATCTTGTTTTTAGAACAAAAATTTATCTTATTTGATTTATTCTAAGTAAATAACGTTCATTTCAGGTTCTAAATTAACAAAATCTAAGAATTTTTTTCTTCTTTTTAATATATCTCCTATTGTATTCCCTTCGTGGCAATAACCCAAAGAATGAGAAAATTCTTCTACAACTGCGGCATTGTTATATTGAATAAAAACTTTTATCATTTTTTCTACATTTTTATAAGGTTCTTCCCCCTTTAACCATTTATCAAATCTATTAAAATCACATATCAATTCATAAAATTCTACATAAGAATTGTCTGTTAAATAACCTTTAGCCAATTTATCAATTCTAATGAACCATCTCTCTTTATAACCAAAACCACAGCGGTATTCGGGTGAAAGTAAATATTCTGTGAGTGTTATTAATCGTTTCTTATCAAGTTCCACTTTTGAATCCTGAAAAAAATGTTTCATCGTTTCTAAACTTGTTGAATTTCCTATTTCAAAATAGTCTGCATTTTGATTTTCTAATATATCCATAATAAGATCATAAGAAACTCATTTATTTAAGATTTAAATTTATCTCTTCTCAGGGCAAAGAATGTTGCTATTGTCTCGCATCGAACACCACAGCTAGCATTAGATGTTCTGTTGAATGGCAAAACATGGAAACAGGCTATCAAGGAAGATTGGCGTTTTAAAAAACCAAAAATATGGAGACCTGGTTGGGAGTATAAGTTGGGATAGTTTTATGTGATATGTTGTCTATTTGATGTTTATTGTTAATATATCTGGAATAAAGTAAGTTTATGATGCCCTTTTAGGCAACATATACTACAATATATATGAAATAGAACAAGAATAAAGAATATAAAGTTCAGCCCCAAATAGACTATTGGGTCGAGGGGCTGAAAAAAAAGTTAAATGGCCAAGTATTTTTTGATTTCTGATGATTTCTGTATGTTTAAGAGATATACTCTTGTTTTTTTGCGTTTAACCTCGATGACCAAATCTTTTTTAATCAATCGATTAATGTTCGATCTCAAGGTTTTTTTAGTTTTTCTGTCTGTTATACGCTCAGATAAAAACTCATAGGAAACCGAATGTCTCCTGCTGGTCGCTCCCCTGCGTAGCAACAGTTTAACTATCCAACTTTCTATTGCGCTAACCATTTTAGTTACCTCTATTAGATCAGGTATCATCACCTCTCTTTGGTTAGAAGTCACAAAAAAAGAAAGACTTCAAATAAATTATGTAATGTTAATATTCTTAAGTTTATCGTTATCGTTAAAAGTTACTTCTATCAAATAGAGAAAGTATTTTCATGGAAAAAACATGAAGCTTTATATAGCAGAAAATGAAATAAAATATTAGAAAAATAATAGTTAAATATTTAAAGTTATGCATTTAATAATATCAATTATGTTACTATTAAAAAGTAACAATAATAGAGGGTGTAGGAATAGGAGGTTGTGAAAAATGAGGGGGGAAACAATTTTCTTAGAATTATTTGGTAAAAATCCAAGAGCTAAAGTTCTGGATTTTTTGATAGAAAATGATATTTTTGATTACAGTAAAAAGCAAATCGCTGAGTTAAGCAAGATATCATTTAATAGTTTAGATAAATTTTGGGAGAATTTAATAGATTTCAATATAATTGAAAAGACGAGAAAAGTAGGCAAGAGTGAAATGTTTAGAATAAATAAAAAAGATGAGATAGTCAAATGCCTATCAAAAATAGATAAGGTATTAGCCTTAAGAACTTTAGAAAAAATAGAAGAATGATTGTTTTTTTCTTTTTTTCTTAGTAAATTAAAATCCTGTTCCAATCAAAACATCCTTATCGAATGATCCAGATTAAACACCAATTTTTACTAAGTGGATAAAAATTTTTTATTGTGATTTTCTGGTTTTATGGGTTTAGTATGAAAGATTTTAATTTATTTAAAAGTATCAGTATAATAGGAATTTAAGCAGAGCTATATAACATGTGAAAATATGTTAACGAAAGAAGAAATAATTTCTCGGTTAAACGAGCTGACAATAGAAGGCGAAAACTTATTAAAAACTATGCCAAGGTTTAGTGATATAGATTCTGAGAGGCAAAAACCTGAACTTATAATTAACTATAAAAAATGGCGTTTGTCTTGTCTAAACCTCATAAGTAACACTTTCGGCAAAGAACATGAATTTTATAAAGTTTTTAAAAATGCAGCCACAAGTTGGGTTTCAACAACTCTATTAAATGGAAGAAAACCAATCGACCAGCCTATTTTTTACAGTTTAGAAAATGTAGCACAATCTTATGCAGCTCTAATTCATATTAAAGAGGCGGCAGAAAATGGATTAATCACAGAGGTCAGACATTTATACGAATCAAATTTATTTTCAAATTTATTAGAACAAGCATTCGAATTATTGAAGAATGATTACAGACATGCTGCAGCTATTTATGGCAGAATCGTTATAGAAAACGCCATGAGAGGATTGTGCGATTTGAATAATATTAAACAAAAAGATAAAGTTTCTAATATGTTAATAGATTTAAGGAAAACCGGCATTATCGACTTGCCATTAGAAAGGACTATACAAGCAAAATATGATATAGGTAGTATGGCTGCGCATGGAAAACCAGATTTTTCTAAATATTCAAATAAGGATATAGAAGAAATGTTAGAATTCATTAGAGACAAGATTTTAATTATCGGTAGTCTCCGTTAAAACTTCTTATTCTCTAAATTCTTCTTCAATTGTTTAAAGAAAGGAGTAGGTATCTTTTCCAATTCTTTCTTTACAGGTAAGCCTTAAATCTTTTACATGATATTAATCTTATATGTCGAAAGCGCCAGAACCTTCTGTTCAACATTTTGATCTAAATCTAGGAGATTACACGTTAGTTTTAAATTTGGACATTGAAAATAGAAGAGCTACTATAAATTTTCAATCGGAATATTTTCTGGATGGTTCAGGCATTTCTTTAGATGAACTATACAAATTGACAGATAATACTCCTCCGACTGTTGAACGTGTTAGAATAGTTGATAGAAGAATTAAATCCCATATACTCCCTGGCGGTACTTCTACAATACCATCATTCAAACCGGAAGATGTCGAAAAATACATAGATTCTGTTTGGGACACTCTAAAAACTCAAGAAGAAAAGGATGCATACAAATGGGCAAGAGTAACTTTTAGACGATATAACGGGTTAAGAAGAGTCGGTAAAATTTTCGGAAAAGATGCTTATTTAGAAAAAAATCTTAGTTAATAGGAATAATATTAGTCACTTTATTTATTCAATTTATATCGATCTGTGCTTTTTGTAGCCGCCCTGAAAAATCGACATAAACAGTCTTAGTCTCAGAAAACTCATCGATTCCAAGGATTCCGGCTTCTCTTGTATGTCCAGTATGCTTAACTCCCCCAAAAGGCAGATGAACTTCCGACCCAATAGTACTAGAATTAACATAAGTTAACCCAGCTTCTATATGTTGAATAGCAAGAAAAGCCTTCCTGATATCTTCAGTATAAATGGAAGAACTCAACCCATACTCAACAGAATTCATTACATCGATAGCTTCATCAAAATCTTTAACAGGAATCAAAGAAACTATTGGACCGAATATCTCTTCTTGTGCTATCCTCATGTCTATCTTACAGTTAGTGAATAGAGTCGGTTCAAAGAAGAACCCTTTCATCTTAGGAATCTTACCACCGATCAGAATCTTTGCTCCCTCTCTCACACCAATCTCAACGTATTTCATACTCTTTTCTTGTGCCGCTTTATTAATTAAAGGACCAACATCTGTATCTTTCTTTAACCCATCTCCAAGTCTTAACTTACTTATCCTCTGAACTAACATCGTTTCAAACTTTTCTTTAATTTTCTCATGAACGATAACTCTAGAAGCAGCAGTGCATCTCTGTCCTGTCGTCCCGTAACCACCCCATATAACCCCGTCCAAAGCTAAGTTTAAGTTGGCATCATCCATTACTATTATCCCGTTCTTTCCCCCTAATTCCAAACCAACTTTCTTCAATCCCGCTTCTTTTACTATCATCTCTCCAGTCTCTTTACTGCCAGTGAAGGAAATCCCCCTGATTTTTCCATGCCTTATTATCGACATTCCAACACTTTCACCTGGTCCAGTAACAAGGTTTAAAACCCCTTTAGGTAAACCAGCCTGTTCAAGTATCTCTACTAGTTTGATCGCACACAGAGGAGTGTCGGATGAAGGTTTGAAAACAACAGTATTCCCGCAAATTAATGCAGGAAAAATCTTCCATGCAGGTATAGCAAAAGGGAAATTCCAAGGAGTTATTAATCCATAGATACCGACAGGTCTTCTGATCGTCATACAGAATTTGTCTTTCAACTCAGAAGGAGTGGTGTGACCGAACAGTCTTCTTCCTTCTCCAGCCATGTACTCGGCCATGTCTATAGCTTCTTGCAAATCTCCTCTCGCTTCGGCAATAATCTTTCCCATCTCTTTCGTCAATAATTTTGACAAAGATTCTTTATTTTTTCTGAGTAATTGAGCTGCCTTAAGAAGTATCAACCCTCTCTTTGGAGCAGGAGTATTACTCCAAGAATCGAATGCCTTTTCTGCCGCTTCAACCACTTTCTCTACGTCATTTTCATTCCCTTTCTGGAATCGTCCTAATACTTGCTTTGGATTAGCGGGGTTCAAACTAGGAAAAGTTTCTCTGGAATTAGAATTAACCCATTTACCATCTATATAGAGTTTAAACTTAGACCCGAACATTATCCCTAAGAATTATTTGTTTTATAATAAATTATCTTTAAGTTTTAACTCAAAGGACAACCAGTCAATTCACTCAATCTTTCAAACGATTGAACACCAGCATAAGGAAGCCCATTTATTATCCAAGTTGGCACTCCACTTATTCCATTTTCTTGACACAAATCTTGATTTTCTGTACATTCCACGGAATTGACATATTTGAAAGAATCGCCGAACATATCTTTCTGATTCTTACAATGCCCACAGTATTGGGATACGTAAACTACTGCACCTTTTTCTGAAAGACATTTGGCAAATTTATCTAAATCACTCAAATCATTATCATTCTTTACAAAATGACCGCTTACAGAGAAACCAACTATGCCTACGACTATTAAGATTATGATTATCAAAAGCGCTTTTCCGCCTATCTTTATCTCCATCCTTATCAACTAAAAATTAAAAGGGGGCTTAGCATTGACCGCTAGATGCTGATCCTGAAGCACTATACGTCTCTGAAAAACTTGTAGCTGCTTGTTCTTCACTCAAAGTTTGACTGCAAACATCTGGCTCTGTGTTAAATCCGCAGCAAAGCAATGTCTTAACAGCTTCAGCTGTCCTACCACCAAAGTCAAATTCACTAACTTTCTCATCGTTTAATATTAGTGTTGGTGATCCAGATACTTGGAATTGATCTTGTCGGTCAAAGTCTTCTTGTGCATATGCTATACCTTTCTTTGGATCAGTCATGCATGTGTCCAATTTTGTTTTGTCGATTTTAGCGCTATCTAAGCAACTTTCAGATTCTCCTTTCTTTATGAAACAACTAACGTAATCCCAGTATTTGTCTCCTTGCTCTTCTCTTATACAGATTTGTCTGAGGTTTTCAGTTGCTTCTTCTTCTCCGTGCATAGACGTTACTTTACCGTCGACTACTGAACCTATATACCTAACTTTTATGTTATCTCCAAGAATATCTGCCACTGATGCTAAGATTCTCTGCATCTGGAGACCATATGGACAATATGAAACCACGAAGGCTTCCATTACAGGTTCATCTACCTTTTTGATATCTTCACATGTTTTCGTTGTTGTTTCTTCTTCTGATATTTCAGGTGTTACTGTCATGTCTACAACCGATGGGAACAATAAAGACCCATCTCTAGTCACATAAGAGTTGTATGCCCTGCCTGCAATCGTGAATTGCAAGTTATAAAGACCATCTTCTTCACTAACGTTCGTTAAAGTCGCAGTACTTTGACCTGCTAGAATATATTTGTTAATGTAATCTATGGTATTAGCGGCTACTTCATTCGCTGGTTTTGCTGCTGGAAGGTTTCCGTCACTTGACACAACCCTACCTGTTATTTGTGGGTATGCCAAAAAGATCGCTAGGATTACTAGTAAAATCAACGTAGATATTGTCCAAGGGTTTACTTTTATCTTTAACCCCTCTTTTTTTTCGCTTTTTTCTGCCATTACATCACTTATAAGAGTTAAAATGTAAAATTTAAATACGTATTGATTTTTTAGGAATTTATACATTCAAGCACCTTTTAAACCCTTAACTTCTCAATTTCTTCATCATCTAATGCGGGTGTTTTTATCAAATTTTCTAATCTTTTCTTACCAAATCTTACCATAGTTTTCTTTTCTTTTGAATCAGAATAACGAGCTGTTAATGCGGCTGCCTTTTCTATTGCTTCTTTTGTTTTAGGGCCTTGAAGTAAAGTTATAGGACCATTGCAGTCTAAAACTTCAAAATAATAATCAGAAGCATTTTTAAGCCTTAATAACTGCTTGTTTTCTTCTTCATTCCTACCCACGATTATCTTGTTTTTATCAAATCTAAAATGTCGACCGATTTTCAACAAAGAAATGTCGTTCATCATTAATCTTTTTTCATTTATGATAAAGTCTCTTATTTTGTCAGCAAATTCTTTATACGTCAATAAACAACCGCCAGATGGACAGGGATAATCGTTTATTTTCCAATCTTTGGCCAACTGAATCTGTCTTTTTCTGCATCTGCCTCTTATATCTAATAATTTTTCTCTATCAATCCAGCCCTTCTTTTCAGCTTCTGTTTTTGATAATAACTTAGCAGATAAAGGTCTCAGAATCTTTCCCTTCAGTCCAGCTTCTTTTTCAATTATTTTTAATGCCTGTATATGTTGAGACATGGGTCTTTCATCTAAAACTTCACCAGTGAATATGAATGATGCACCGATTTCTTTAGCGTACTTTTTTGCTTTTTTCAGAGTGTAAATTCTACAATCAATGCATGGGTTCATGTTTTTTCCATAACCGTGTTTTGGTTTCTTTATGATTCTCAAATAATCTCCCCCTTTTTTTACTATCTTTAAGGGAATGTTAAACTTTTTTGCAACTCCTACTGCTCCACAACCGCCTCGATCACATAGACAAAAAGGAGAGGTAAAATTAATCGCAACAACATCTATGTCTTGATCTAGGATTAACTTGACTGCTAATGTACTATCTAACCCACCAGATAACAAACCAAGAGCTTTCATGCCATCACTTTCTTCATTAATATGCATACATTACCTAAACTTTTACCACTAGGTTCTCTGCAAACTTCACAATAATTAATTATATAAATATTTAGAATTATGCAATACCTTAACTATAATATGAGAATATGATAACAGTCGATTTAAAAAAGGTTGGTATAATACTAGTAGCATTTTCGATAGTCTTGTTTGTTGTTCTATACATGATAACTTCACTAATCATAAAGTTACGTTTGGAATTGCATGAGACTTGCCCATTGCCACCAGAATCTTGTCCTTACAAGGGAAGCGTACCGACTGAAGTTTTGGCCGCTTTTGTCATAGATGCAGCGATGGGAATTTTTGGGGTATCATTGTTATTAACTTATTATCGTTCAGAAAGAATGACTACTAAAGATAGAACAAAGATAAATGAAACTATAAAATCATTACAGAATGACGAGAAGAAAGTTTATGAATTGATAGTAAATGCTGATGGGTTTATTTTCCAGAACGATCTGATGAATAAAACTGGTTATTCTAAAGTTAAGATAAGCAGAATTTTGGACAAATTGGAAATTAAGGGTATCGTCGAGAGAAGAAGAAGGGGGATGGCTAATATAGTTGTTTTGAAGGAAGTTTAATCAGATAGGTTTCAAATTACAAATTGACCATTTTTATAGATTAGTTCATCGTCAGCAAAAATTTCTCCAGAATCCATATTCTTTAAAATATCCCAATGGACACTAGATTTATTTTGTCCACCTGACATTGGAATAGATCTTCCGAGAGCAAGATGCATACAGTTACCCATTTTTTCATCGAATAACATGCTCTTTGTGAACCTTGTAATGTAAGGATTAGTGCCTATGGCAATCTCTCCAATTCTAGATACACCTTCAATTTTAAGAAGTTCCTGCAATAACTCTTGGCCCTTTACAGCTGTTGCATTAGTTACTTCTCCTTCTTTGAAAGTTAGACATATATCTTCAATTTCTCTGCCCATGAAGATTCCGGGATAAGTAAATCTAATTTGTCCATTTGCAGAATTCTCAATAGGACCAGTAAAAACTTCACCATCGGGCATGTTTATTTTCCCGTCACAATTAATCCATTTCCTACCCTCGACATTAACCGTTAAATCTGTATTATCACCTACAAAATGCATAATTCTTGCACTATTTAATCTCTCAACCATACGTTCTTGTACACTCGAGAGTTTTTTCCACTCTTCTACAGGATCTGCTTTATCGAGGAAGCATGCTTTTTCAACAAAAGCTTCATATTCAAACAAAGACATTTCAGCCTCTTGAGCATAAGTTAGTGTAGGAAAAGGAATTATAGATAAGTTTCCTGGTGTAGCATGTTTCGAGTATATTGTCATAATTTCCTTCTGAGAGGCTGTTCTTTCTTTAATCTTTTCAGCCGGTACACTAGATAATTTTTTAACATTCGTTTCAGAACGTATTACTATCAGTCTATCAACGTTTTCAAAGTAGAATCTAAGAAATGGGGAAGTATAAGTTAGCTGTTTTGGTGTTGCATGGGCATAGAATAATTCATCTAAACCATCAATATCAAGACGTTGTTCGGGATAACCACCCTTTAAAAGAACATGCTTATACAACTGTTGAATGAGTGGCGTAGCAATAACATTTCCCGCTATACCAACTTTATTTCCTCCAGAAATAGACAAACAATATTGTGTTGTTAACATGGCTAATTTTTCTGAATTAAACATACAGTCATCTTATCAAATAATTCTAGGAAGAAAATTTTAAATAATGGATAGATTCTTATTTTTTGAAGAAAGTTTGAAATTTTTGAGCAACCAGAATCAGTTAGATTTTTAAAAAGTTTTCATTCATTTAAAAACATTTCTGATGAAACTAGTTTCATCCTAATCCATATAAGCTGTTCCTTTCAAGTTAAGTCAGGTGATAAACATGGAATGTTACGGTATGGGTAATTGGTATGGAATTTCAGGATATGGAATGATGGGATTCAACGGTCTAGGAATATTTGTTGAAGGTTTAATTTTGTTGACAATTATTTTGGTAACAGTTCTGTTAATAAAAGAAACAGGTAGATAGTATGGAAGAAGAAATGCCATGCCCAATATGTAAGATTAGTGTAATGAGTGATGCAAATGCTTTAAAGTACTGCAAAATATGTGGAATGAACATAAAGTACGGTTCAATTCGTGTAAAGAGACATAACAGGAAATTTTATTTCTGCAGTGAACATTGTAAAAATGTATTCTTGAAGTTTGGTTTCAGAACTTTCAGATTAAATAACAAGGCGATTTGATGACAAAAGAATTAGAATTAACTATAAGTGAAAGACAATTAAAAGCATTCAAATATATTGGATTAATTTTCCTATTTATCGGGCTATATCTAATTCTGAGTACCCTACCCCTATTTTCAAGTCCAGTCGTAAGCCCGAACGCTGGGCTATTTCTTATTTTCATAACTGGCTTACTAACAAGTGTACATTGTGTGGGAATGTGCAGTGGGTTTGTTATAGCATACACGACTAAGAATCCAGAGAATTTAAAGAATTCAAAGTTAGCTCGTGCAAAACAGCATTTTCTTTACAACATAAGCAGGTTGAGTTCATACACTGTTTTTGGAATTTTGGCGGGGTTGGTTGGTTCGATTTTTCTGTTGACCAATCAACTTCGTGGTTATTTATCGATATTCGCAGGGGTTTTCATGGTACTGTACGGTCTGAGTACATTCATTCCACAATTGAGAAGGTTTATGACAATCAGGACTCCAAGCTTAGTCAAATATACAAAGGGTCGTGGACCTGTACTGTTTGGTCTATTGAACGGACTCATGCCTTGTGGTCCATTACAAGCGATGTTAATCTATGCGGCTGCGAGTGGTAGTGCAATTCAAGGTGGGATAAGTATGCTAATCTTCGGTCTAGGAACCATACCATTGATGTTTAGTTTTGGGAACGCATTATCTTTTTTAACAAACAACTTTATCGGGAAGATATTAAAGATTTCGGCCGTAGTTGTCATGGTTTTAGGTCTTGTAACTTTAAACCGTGGTCTAGCATTGTCAGGTTATGCATTGCCAAATCCTAATCTTTTAGGTTCAAATAAAACTTCAACTACAGGTCTTGTAACAGCTACTGGTGATTTACAAGAAATAAACATGAAAGTCGATCGATATGGATGGAATCCTGATACATTCATCGTCAAGAGAGGGATACCCGTAAAGTGGAACATATACATAGAAACAATAACGTCTTGCATAAGCGGGATTCGTGTACCAAAGTACGGCATCAGTAGGGATTTCACGAGAGAAGGCGAAACAATAACTATAGAATTCACTCCAAACGAAGAAGGAACGATTTTATTCACTTGTCCGATGGGAATGGTATCAGGTAAATTTATCGTAAAGAATGATTTAACCAGTGTTACGGATGTTCAACAAGAATTGAATCAAGTATCACAAAAACATAGTTGTGGTGGAAGTTGCGATTGTCACGGTGGTTAAAATAGAAAAAATACAATTGAAAATTAAGGGTATGCACTGTGTCAGTTGTGAAAATTTGATAAAAGAATCTATTTTAGAATTAAATGGTGTGAAAGACGCTAAAGTAGATTACACAACAGAAAAAGCTACGATAGAATTTGACAATACAAAAACAGATGTTAGAAATATTTTAAAAACCATAAAGAATCTTGGTTATGAGCCAGAGAAAATGAAAAAAAATAGTTGATTGTATGGAAAAAAAATCTACGCTGAACATTGGTGGGATGCATTGTGTTAGCTGTGCCCTTAATATCGAAAAAGTAATAAAAAAAATGAATGGCATTAAAGATGCGATCGTGAATTTTTCGACAGAAGAAGCGACAATAGAATATGATTCCAAATTAGTAGGCATAAAAGATATAAAAAAAGTCATAAGTGATTTAGGATACAAAGCTCTAGAACCTGACGAGTTGAATGAACACGATAAAGAAATAAAAAAATTAAAACTTTTTTCTCTAATTGGTATTATTCTAACTGTACCTGTTGTTGTCATAAGCATGCTTATCGAGATTCCAAACGAAAATTACGTACTCTTACTTCTTACTACGCCAATCCAGTTTGGTGTTGGCTATCATTTCTATAAAGGTTCATGGAATTCCTTGAAGAATAAATACATTAACATGGACTTACTAGTGGTTTTAGGTACTAGTTTAGCGTACTTCTACAGCATTTATACAACATTCTTCGGTGGTATAACTTTTTACGAAGCCTCTGCGACAGTAATAACAACGATTACTATTGGCAGGTTGATGGAAAACATTTCCAGGGGCAAAACTTCAGAAGCTATTAAGAAGTTAATTAAGTTACAGGCAAAGACTGCAAGAATCATAAGAGACGGAAAGGAAGTAGAAATTCCTATAGAACATGTCAAGAAAGAGGATATAGTAATAGTTAAACCAGGAGAAAAAATACCGGTTGATGGGATAGTCGTGGATGGTTATTCCTCAGTCGATGAATCCATGATCACTGGAGAGAGCATGCCAGTTGAGAAGAAAAAAGGAGATGAAGTAATCGGCGCTACGATGAACAAGAATGGAATGCTGAAGATAAAAGCGACAAAAATAGGAACAGAAACTGCATTGGCCCAAATAATAAAATTAGTTAAAGAAGCACAGCAATCTAAAGCACCTATCCAAAGAATTGCAGATGTAGTCGTTTCTTATTTTGTTCCTGTGGTTATGATAATAGCTGTATCATCATTATTAATCTGGTATTTTGTTATAGGTCAGCCATTCTTCTTTGCTTTGACAATCACGGTAAGTATCTTAGTAGTTGCATGTCCATGCGCTATGGGAATAGCCACACCAACAGCAGTTATGGTCGGTCTAGGGAAAGGAGCAGAAAATGGAATTCTTATAAGAAACGGAGAATACTTAGAACGAGTTCATAAACTCAATACGATTGTCTTTGATAAGACCGGGACATTAACTAAAGGGGAACCAGAAGTCACTGACATAATCCCTTTCAATAATGACAGAAAGAAATTGTTGATGTTAGCTGCAATAGCTGAGAAGAATTCTGAACATCCATTAGGAGAAGCTATCATCAAGAAAGCTCTGGAAGAAAAAATTAAGATCCCAGAACCAAAGCATTTTCAAACCATTCCAGGAAAGGGTATTGTTACAACATACTTGGGCAGGAGATTACTTGTGGGAAACAAAAAGTTACTGAAAGATTACGGGGTTGAAACGGAGTATGCAGAAGAAAAGATGAAAACTTTAGAAGAAGATGGAAAGACCGTAGTCATCATCACGTTCAACGACAAGATTGTTGGAATAATAGGAATTGCAGACACTCTTAAAGAAAATTCAGTTAAAGCTGTTGAAGAGTTAAAGGGAATGGGACTTGAAATCATGATGATTACTGGCGATAATGAGAGGACTGCGAATGCCATAGCTAGAAAACTGAAAATAGACAAAACCTTAGCAGAAGTTTTACCACAAGAAAAAGCAGATAAAATAAAAGAATTACAGGAAGCAGGAAGGTTTGTTGGTATGGTTGGGGATGGAATAAACGATGCCCCTGCCCTAGCTCAAGCTGACATTGGCATAGCGATAGGCAGTGGAACTGATGTAGCGATTGAAACTGGTGATATAGTTCTGATAAAAGAAGATTTAAGGGATGTCATAACAGCAATGCAATTGAGTAAAAAAACTTTGAGTAAGATAAAACAGAATTTGTTCTGGGCATTCTTTTATAACACAGCGATGATTCCAATAGCCGCTGGTATCCTTTATCCTACTTTTAATATATTATTACCTCCTTGGGCCGCAGGCGTAGCAATGGTTTTTAGTGATATTTCTGTAGTGGGCAACTCTCTGTTGTTAAAAAGATTTAAACCGTTTTAATTTTTTCTTGAGTAATTGTCTGCAGTAGCATTCTTTACACAAGTACTTTTCATCATTAGAAGTATGTTTAGGAAGTTTAATCTTATTTCCGCACAAATAACATTTTACCATAACAATTATCTGTTCTTCCGAGTTTACGTCTTTAGCAGTCTATTCTTTTTCACAATAATATCGATGATGCTGAATGTTATGCCCAGTATGATTACTACTATTAACGCATACAGTACGACATTAATGGCCAAATCAAAACCTAACACTTTTCTGTTGTATCCTTCTATTGAAAAAGTGAATTTGTTACCAGAACATCCTTCGTAGACAAGCTTTATTTCCTCTTCTGGGAAAGTCCTAACTCTAATATCATCGCTCTTTTCTATCGCTGAAAGAACATCCCCATGTTTTGAGTGTGTTGCCGATAACAATTTACATTCTTTCCCTGCTGCGTCTGTTAACTTGACAGAATCGATATGACTTCCATCCCAGAATAGATAAGCTGCCTCATGTAGAATAAGCTCATACTTTCCGTTAATTGACTGCATGAAGAAAGTGCTTGTAGCTATCGTGTCTTGATTTTCAGGGGCATGGATATTTAATTTCTCCACGTCAACGAACTCTTTACCATTGTATACTCTTAGTATTGGACAGTATCCTTCTTCTAAGCAATATCCTTCTGTACCATATTCTGTTGCAAAATATGTACAAAATAAATCAGAACAACAAGATGGATAGCCAAGCCCACATCTAGCGCCTTCTTGGCCGCATGCAGTAAATATCGTCGTCGTCGGAATATAAATTGTAGTAGTCGATGAGGATGACGTAGTCGTTGAACTTGTAGAATACGTAGTAGTCGATGAAGATGATGTAGTTGAAGTTGACGTAGTTGTTGAAGTCGTTATGACACATATTCCACCACCACAAATTATTCCTGGGCAACATGGTCTTCCAGTGCAATTTTCACCTAATGATGCACAAGAAGTCGGTATACTGGTGGTCGTGGTAGTTGTTGTAGTGGTTGACGTAGAAGTAGTAGTATCACCAGGAACTGTCGTTACCAAAGTTGTAGTAGAAGTTGTTTCAGTAGTTTCAGAAAGCTTACATTCTATCCATTGAACTTCCGCACCAGTTCTTGTATCACTAGAATCACTAACAAACCTAAACCTAACCCACTGTGTGCCTTGAGAAGGAGGTGTTGTAGGATTTTCAGAACCACAAATTTCTACTCTCGTCTCACTATCTTTACCATAAACATATAAACAATCGCCATCTGCCAACTCCCACGTCATGTTAGCTTGATTAGCAACGTAGCCATCTGGACATTTGAACCACCCAGAATAATAATCTCTATTATTATTGTAAGGATTCCATTCAGTTCTCCAACAAATTTGATTCTGTCCTGCAATTAGGTTAATATCAATTTGGCAATCCGGGTCATAACCGTTTTCCAAAAGATCACCATCATCATCTACGTCATTGCAACACTTCTCTGTTCCCTCTTCATAACTTGTCATAATAGTCGTAAGTTCAGGAAAAGTAGTAGTTTCTCTCCTAGTCGTCGTTTGACTGATTGTGGTTTCACTCAATATGGTAGTGGTTTCTTCTGTCATGAAAGGTGTTGTAGTCGTAAGTTCAGGAAAAGTAGTAGTCGTAAATTCAGGAATAGTCGTGGTCGTTTCAATTATTTGTACTACTCGAGACGGTAAGGTTGTAGTAGTCGTTCCCAATTTTAGATAACCCTTAGACATCATGTAACTTGTTCCAATTACACTAACCGATACTGCTGCAATTATAGCAGCAACTGCAATCAATGAAGAAAACCCTTTCATTTTATCTAAATTATTATTGTGCTTCTTGGATTAAAAACTTAAATTGCCAAGTAATTGCCGCTTTCGATAAACTTAAATATCTTGTTTGAAAAAAGATTGTTCAAGGTGGATCGGAATGATCGGTGAACCAGTTTGCATCCAAGCTGATCATATCAGCACTTTCATCTAGTCCTAAAACTCGCCGAGAACTTCTTGAAATAACAAAAATACCTGAGAGAACTTTGAGGTACCACCTTGCCATTCTTAAAAAACAAGGTTCAGTTAAAGAAATTTTAACTTTATCAGACTTAAGAAGAAAAATCTTTTTGTTAGAGGTGAGAGGTATTTGAGTGATGATGTTTTTAATCGAACGTGATAGAATGAAACAAAATGAAAATATTCATCGCAACTTTACTCTCTCACAAAAGTCAATAGTATCGATAAATATAATTTTATTCATGAATGAAGATTTAGCCTACTTTATAGGTGTAATGCAAACTGATGGATGTTTTAGATTATTTAATTTTAAACAAAGAAAAATATGGAGACTTAGTTTGGATGTATCAGATAAATCTTTACCAATGCTTCACAGAAGTTTAAAAATCTTCAATAGTACTTTTAATAAAAAGGTATCTCCTTACAAAAGAAGAAAAGGTGGCAATCCGTACGGATTTCAAACTAGTGTTAATACACTTTTATCAAAATTCGAAGAATTGGATATTAAAATTTCCGGTCAATTAACACCTCCTAACTGGATTTTGAAAAATGTAAAATTTTTTAGTTCATATTTAGCTGGTGTAATAGATGGCGATGGAGATGTTAGAATAAAAAGACCAAAATACCCACAATGTGAAATAAGAATAACTTGTGGTATAAAGCCAATAATTTTAAAAAAATGGATTAAAAATTTTTTGAATTGTAGTGTAGGCATAGTTAAAGTAACTCAAAAATTATTATTACCAGGCGCTAAGAAAGACTATACAACTGTTTATAAACTTTATTTCAAAGCTTCATCCAAAAATTATGAAATCTTGAAAAAGGTTTTGTCCCCAAATTTAACAATATATCATAAAAAACAGAGACTAAATTTGATTTTAAATTATTTAGATAAGAAAATATCAAAACATCAACTTTTTAATCTTTATAAAAAAACTTTATTAAGAAAGCCCGGATGGCAGAACGGCCATGCGACCGATCTCAATATGAGAGTCGAGGCTGCAGAACTGGTATACTGATGAATGATGTGTTGATACCGGTTTAAATTGGGTTTTATCCCAAGAACATATGGGTTCAACTCCCATTCCGGGCTATAGTGAACTTAATGAAAAAAATCTTCAAAGTCGCATTGGCTTTAAT
>Ga0172362_10000965_pt1 | contig 24332 bp, 23 predicted proteins | sample LakKivs1_kivu2a2_FD_114534 | JGI IMG/M metagenome (GOLD analysis project Ga0172362, IMG submission 114534) | Sediment microbial communities from Lake Kivu, Rwanda - Sediment s1_kivu2a2 | ecosystem: Environmental > Aquatic > Freshwater > Lake > Sediment | place: Rwanda: Western Province, Lake... | reverse complement strand
GAGGATGACCCGCTGTTCAAAGACGGCTTCACGACGGAGAAGATGCACGATGGCCTGCGCAACGCGTATCACACGATCGCCCGCGAGCTTGGGTGCCGCGTGATTCCCGTGGGCGACGCCTTCCGGCTCGCCCGGCGCAGCCCCGACTGGCGATACGTCTGCCCTGATCCCAACTTCGATTACGCCAATGCCAAACACCCGAACCTGCCGGACCAGACACGCCTGCTCACAACCGGCTTGTTCTGGAGCAGGCAGGATGACGGCACCTTCAAGCTCGGAATGGACGGCCACCACGCCAACGCGAACGGCGAGTATCTCGGCGGCTGCGTGTGGTTCGAGTTCCTGTACGGACGGAGCGTGGTGGGCAACACCTGCCTGCCGGAGCCGGTGACGGAGCCGGCGGTGCTTCAGAAGATTGCACATGATACGATGGCCGCCGCGCGTAAGGAGGTCCAGCCGTGACGCTACCAAACATCCTCTACATTCATTCGCACGACACCGGGCGCTACGTTCAGCCGATGGGGCACGCGATTTCGACGCCGAACCTGCAGCGGCTGGCCGAGCAGGGCGTGCTGTTCCGGCAGGCGTTCTGCGCGGGGCCGACGTGCTCGCCCAGCCGAGCCGCGCTGCTGACGGGCCAGTGGCCGCATTGCTGCGGGATGGTCGGCCTGGCGCACATGGGATTCGGGCTGAACGACTACAGCCGGCACGTCGTCTCCGTGCTGAAGTCAGCCGGCTATTTCACGGCGCTGTTCGGGTTCCAGCACGAGGCGTTCGACCAGATGAGGATCGGCTACGACCGGCTGCTGGAAGACGGTTGGGGCCGGGGGATCGAGGCGGCGCGGGTTGCACCGGCGGCGGCAAGGTTTCTCCGCGAACGCCCGCGGCAGCCGTTTTTCCTGAGCGTCGGGATGATGGAAACGCACCGGGCTTTCCCGCCGCACGTGCCGGCCGACGATCCCCGGTATTGCCTGCCGCCGGCGCCGATCGCCGATACGCCGCAGACCCGCCGCGACATGGCGGACTTCAAGACGAGCGCCCGCACGTTCGACTGGGGCGTGGGCACGGTGCTTGCCGCGCTCGAGGCGGCCGGCCTGGCCGACAACACGCTGGTGATCTGCACCACCGACCACGGCATCGCCTTCCCGCTGATGAAGTGCAACCTGACCGATCACGGAATGGGCGTCTTCCTGATCATGCGCGGTCCGGGAGGATTCACCGGCGGCAAGGTGATCGACGCGATGGTGTCGCAGATCGACGTGTTGCCGACGGTCGCCGAGGTGACCGGGATCGATCCGCCTGGGTGGTGGCAGGGGCGTTCGATGATGCCGCTGGTCCGCGGTGAGGCCGCGGAGATCCGCGACGAGCTATTCGCCGAGATCACGTATCACGCGGCGTACGAGCCGCAGCGGTGCGTTCGCACGAGGCGGTGGAAGTACATCCGGCGGTTCGACGAGCGCAGCCGGCCAGTGCTGGTGAACTGCGATTCCAGCCCCACGCGGGACGAGTTTCTCGCGGTGGACTGGAAGAACCGCCCGGTGGCGCGGGAGCAGCTCTACGACTTGTTCTACGACCCCAACGAGAGCTGCAATCTGGCGGGCGATCCGGCCTATGCGGGAGTCGTGCGAGAGATGTCGGCCCGGCTCGACCACTGGATGCAGGAGACCGAGGATCCGCTGCTGAAGGGGCCGGTGCCGGAGTCGGATGGGCCGCGAGCGCACGGCGTGCGCGATCCCGACGCGGTGGATTTGTAGCGGTGCGCACTGTAGGGGCAGGCCCCTGTGCCTGCCCAGGGCGGACACGGGGGTCCGCCCCTACAGCAACTTGGCGTTTCCACGAATGAATTGCGGCTTGAACAATCCCCCGAAATACGTATAGTTGAAATCGGCGGACGGACAGCTCCAAGGGGTACTTCAATGTATTTGATCGGCAATCGACTGTCTGAGTCTGCGCGCTTCTTAGTCTGCATTATCCCGCTGATTCTCGCCACCACGATCACCATCAGCCAAGCCGCGATTGCCGATACCGTTGAGCTGATGACCGGCCGCTGTATCGAAGGCACGATCAAACAGCAGACGGCGGAAACGGTCACGATTGCCGTCGCGGGCTCGGATGCCAATGAGATGGCGATTCCCGCCGGCAAGGTGCACGCGGTGGTGGTTGGCGGCAAGCGGACGATCATCAACCGCCGTCCGACGCGAGCGGAGATCGAGGCGCTTATCCAGAAGGCGGGCACGATGCAGACGGATTGGTGGGACGCGGTGCCGCTGGAATATCCAAAGACGCTGGACCTCTCGTGGGCCAAGCCGAGGCCCGGCAGCCCGTGGGATCCGCAGAAGAACATCGGCCAATACATCTGGAGCATCATCAACGAGAACCCCGGCAAGTGGAAGAGCGGCGTGCGCTTCCTCCACCACCTGCTGATGGTGAACAAGGACAATCCGCTGGGCCTGACGCAAACGATGGATGCGCTGGGCGACTCGTATCAGAATCTGCTGCAGGACTACGCCCGGGCGGCGTTCTGGCGGCGCAAGCTGCAAAGCCGCGGCCCGCTGAACTTCAACGGCACGGTGCGGCTGGCTGAATGCTACTGGCGGCTGGGCAGCCCGCAAATGGCGGCGGAGGAGCTTGCCAAGGTGAACCGATACGCCTCGCCCATGATCGTGAAGCTGTGGTCGGAGATGGGGGACCTGCCCAGGGCGCTGGCAGAGGCGGAGAAGCTTGCGAGGTTGAGGGCGGGGGGCGAAGCCTACTTGGCGGCGGGCGACGCCTGCCGGCTCCACGGCCAATTCGAGCGCGCGATCGAATTCTACGAGAAGGCATTGGCGGCGCCCCAACGTCGAGGCCATCACGGAAGGCTCGACAACGAGCGCGCCCGTGCCAGCATCGCCGCCATCAGGGTATTCGACACGCTCGACCTCTCATGCTGGCCCCGGTTGTGGTCGCCGAGCGATGCGTGGGCTGCGGGCTGTGCCAGGCTCGGTGCCGCGCGATCAACGTCAAGGCGAAGCACCTGTTGAGCGCGGCGGCGATCATTGTGGAGGCGGGGCCTGGCAAGGAGGACCGGATGCGGCGCGGATCGTACGTCGAGCTTCGGGAGCGCGAGCGCCGCGAGAAACGGTCGAACCGCCAGCAGCCGGAAGATGGCGGTTATCTGCCGGAGTTCCTGCAGTGAGTGACAGGCTGCAGGCTACAGGCTACAGGCTGCAGGCTACAGGCCACAGGCCACAGGTACGGACGAACATCGGACGCCGAACGCCGAACATCGAACGAAGTTGCCAGTTGCTAGTTGCCAGAGGGAAAGAACAACTTGCCATGGGCTGTAGCTTCCTCACTGGCAACTGGCAACTGGCAACTGGCAACTGGCAACTCACAACTCGATCATCATTTTGTGTGACGCTGTGTATTCTTCACATTCGATATTGGATGTTCAGTGTTTGTCTTCCTCTTCTCCTGTAGCCTGCGGCCTGCAGCCTGTAGCCTGCCCTCGGAAGCGGGTTGCATTCCGGCTCCGAAAACGGTAGACTGGAATGCATGTGCGGCATCTGCGGGATTCTGTACGAAGGTGACGATAATCGCGTCGATCCGGCGCTGCTCGAATCGATGTCGCTGTGCCTGAAGCATCGCGGCCCGGACGACAGCGGCATCTACGTCTCCCCGGACGGCAAGGTCGGCCTGGGGCACAGGCGGCTTTCCATCATCGACCTCGCCGGCGGCCATCAGCCGATGGCCAACGAGGACGGCTCCGTCCGCATCGTCTTCAACGGGGAGATCTACAACTTCCCGGAGCTTCGCCGCCGTCTCATCGAATCCGGCCATCGCTTCGCAACCAATTCCGACACCGAGGTGATCGTCCATCTGTACGAGGAGCATGGCGACGACTGCGTGCAGCACCTGCGGGGGATGTTCGCGTTTGCGATATGGGACGAACGCCGGAGCCGGCTGCTGCTGGCCCGGGACCGCCTGGGCAAGAAGCCGCTGTGCTGGCACCACCGCGACGGGCGGTTCATCTTCGCGTCGGGCATCGAGCCGATCGTCATGCATCCGGGGGTGAGCCGGGCCGTCAGCGATGCCGCGATCGATCTGTTCCTTGCCTACCAGTACGTGCCGCATCCGCACACGATCTTCCAAGACGTCCACAAGTTGCCGCCAGGGCATCTCCTCATCTGCGAGAAGGGGCGGGCGAGCGTGCGGCGGTACTGGCAGCCGGAGCTGAAGATCGACGGCCCCCGCAGCGTCGACGACTGGTGCGAGGAGCTTCGCGCGCGGCTCACCGATGCGGTCAGGATGCGGCTGATCAGCGACGTGCCTCTGGGAGCGTTCCTGAGCGGCGGCATCGATTCCACCATCGTCGTCGGCCTGATGGCGAAGCTGATGAAGGAGCCGGTGAAGACGTTCTCGATCGGGTTCGCCGACCGTCGTTACGACGAGCGATCATACGCCCGGATGGCGGCGGAGCGGTTCGGCACCGATCACCGCGAGTTCGTCGTTGAGCCAGATGCGCTGAAGACGCTGCCTCATCTCGTACATCACTTCAACGAGCCGTTCGGGGATTCGTCGGCGATTCCCACGTTTCATCTGGCGCGAGTGACGCGGGACCACGTGACGGTGGCTCTGACGGGAGACGCGGGCGACGAGCTTTTCTTGGGATACGAGCGATACGCGGCCACGCGGCTGGCGGCCCTGGCCGACAAGCTGGGGCCGCTGGGGGGGCCGCTTCGGGCGCGGCTGTGGAGCCGGCTGCCGGCATCGGTCGAACAGAAGACGCGGCTGCGCAAGCTGCGGAAGTTCGCCGCCACGCTCGCCTATCCGCCCGCTGAACGCTACTATCGCATCATCGCCATCTTCAACGACGAGGAGAAGCAGGAGCTTTACGAGCCTGAATTCGCGGAGCGGGTCGGCCGGGGGGCGTCGTTGGATTTTCTCGCCGGCATCTACGATGCGGCCGGAACCGACGATCCGGTGGCCGCGGTGGCCTACGCCGACCTGAGCTCGTATCTGCCGTGCGACCTGCTGACGAAGGTGGACGTCGCCACGATGTCGGTGGGGCTGGAGGCGCGCTGCCCGTTTCTGGATCACGAGTTCGTGGAGTTCGCCCTCAGCATCCCCGTTCGGCTGAAATTGAAGGGGATGAGCACAAAGCACCTGCTGAAGCGCGCATTCGCCGACCTGTTGCCGCCGGAGATCGCAAGCCGCGGCAAGATGGGGTTCGGCGTGCCCATCTCGTCGTGGTTCCGAGGCGAGTTGGCGCCGTATCTGCGCGGCGTGCTGTGCGGACCGGGCCGCCGGCCCGGGCGCGGGCGGTTCCGCCCGGAGGCCGTACGCAAGCTCATGGAAGACCACATTGCCGGCCGCGCCGACAACGGCTACAAGCTCTGGAACCTGCTGAACCTGGAGCTCTGGGAACGGGAATTCGTGGATGAAGAAATGAAGGGATGAAAAGATGAAGGGAAAGGGAAGGTTCCACCGCCCCACCACCCCACCACCCCACCACCCACCGTCCCGTTGAGTCTTCCTTCATCCGCTACGTTTTTTGCCGCAGGACAATTCCTTCACGCAGTCGATGCACTTCCCACAATCCATCTGGGAGCCGATAGAACCACAGCGGCACCAGGGGCGTGAAGGGGATGAGCAGCCGACAGTTATCATCGTCGCAGTGCGCAGCCGGAATCTGGGGGCTGATCGAGAGCCGGACGGGTCTGCAGGTTGATAGGGCAGCGCGGCGCAGGCTGAGGGACGTGCTGCCTCGGCGGGCGTCGCTTGGCGGCTTCCGCCAGCTTGCCGAGTACTATCGCTTTCTGCGCGATGAGCCGGCCAGCGGGCTGGAGCTGGATCATCTTGCCGCCGTGCTGACGGAGCACGAGCCGGCTCTGATGCATTCGGCGGTATCGGACCACGTGCGGCGGTTCGCCCGGACGCGCGCGCTCGCAGCGTGCGAATCGGACGCGGGGCAGATCGCCATCCTCGCTATCGGCCCCGCCTCGGCCGACGACGCCTATTCGGCGGCGATCATCCTGGCCGAAGAAGGGCTGGACGTGCTCTCCCCGCGGGTGCAGTTTGCCGCGGCCGACGTGGACCTCGACAGGTTGTTGAAGTCGGCCGACGGCCGCTATTCGAGCCGGGCGGTTGCGGCGGTGAGCGAGGAATCGATGCGGCGGCTGTTCGAGCGCATGTCGAGCCGGCAATACCGCATCGCGGCTGAGCTTCGAGCGCGGGTGCGGTGGCTATACGCGGATGCGGCGGATGGCCCGCCCCGAAGCGTGCGGAACCGGCGCTGGGATCTGATCATCTGCCGGGAGCTGCTCGGCAATCTCGCGCCCCGCGCGGCCAATGCGTGGGCCGCCATCGGCCACATGCTGTCGCCCGGCGGCATTCTGCTCGCCGACCGCCGCGCCGGGATCGTCGGCGACCTCGAGTGCAGCCGGTGCGGGAAGTTCTGGATTCACATGCGGCACGAAGGGTGGCGTGGGCAACAGGAGCCCGTTGCGAATTCCGACGGGGGGCCGCCTTATGCCGGCCTTGGCGAGTTGGCGCGCACCGGCACACTGTGGACGATGACCCGGATGCTGCGCGCCGACGACGCCGACGCGGCCCTCGCCCACGCCGGCGCGATCGCGGAGCGTGACCCGTTCGACGCCGGCTCGCGGCTGGCGATGGCGGTACTCCTGCTGAGGCGCAGGGCGATTCGCAAGGCGCACGCCTTGGCCATCGCCGCCCTCGCGATCGATCCGCACTCGCCGGAAGCGCTGATGGTGTGCGCGATGACATGCGAGCGCCGGAACCGCCTGAAGGAAGCCGAGCAGTTCTATCGCAAGGCCATCCTCGTTCGGCCCACGATGGCGTCTGCCCACATCCAGCTCGCGGGCGTGTGCAGGAAAATGAAACGCGATGCCGATGCCCGGCGAATCTTCGACCAGCTTCGCAGCGTTCTTGGCAGCGTTGCCACCGGAGCGCATGCCGCCGGCCGGCAGATCCGCGTGGCACCCTCCGACAGGACCGAATTCACGGTCGGAGTGGATTCCGTGATCAGGCCGTTGTAGAAGGCTGCAGGCTACAGGCCACGGGCTGCAGGTCCGATCCATTGCATCCGTCCATCTTGTCCATCCTGTCCATCCTGTCCATTGCACCAGCCGCAAGCCCCAAGCCCATCGACATCAATCACCGCCTTGATATCCGCGCCTGCCTGCGCTACAATCTGTCCCTCTGAATCATGCTTCCGCGGAATGAGAAGGAAAGGGACACGATGCAACGCATATCGGTGAAGATCGGGTTCGTGCCGTCGTATCGATTCGGGTTCACGCCGTGGTGTGCGAAGATGCGGGCGCAGAGCCTTGAGGCGTTCGCGGCGGCGCCCGGCCTACAGATCGTGATGCCGGGCGAATCGCCGGATGGCAAGACGCCAGACGCCGAACGTGGGCTGACACCCCATGGGGCGATCCACACGCTGGCCGAGGCGGAAGCTGCCGCCGCGTTCTTTCAGCGGCAAGGCGTGGACGGCCTGATAATCTGCCCGCTGGATTTCGGCGACGAGCGCTCGGCGGCGAAGGTGGCCGAGAAGCTTCGCGTTCCGGTGATGCTCTACGCCACGAAGGAGCCGGACGCCCCCGACCAGCCGAGCCTCGAGCGCGTCTCCGATTCCTACTGCGGCAATCTCTCGATGGCGTCGGCCCTGTATCGCCGGAAGATTCCATTCCATTGGGCGGGGCTGTTCTTCCCCGATGAGCCGGCGTTCGCGCGGGAGGTTGACGACTTCGTGCGGGCGGCGGCAGTGGTGAAGGGGCTGCGGGGCGCGCACGTGGGTCAGGTGGGCACGCGGCCAGACGCGTTCGAGACCGTCGGGTTCGACGAGGCGGCCCTCGCCGCAAAGTTCGGCCAGAACGTGATTCACACCGATCTCGCGAACGTGGTGCTCGACGCCCAGGCGCTTCCCGATGACGATCCGCGCGTGACGGCGACGATCGACGACATCTCGCGTTGCGCCGCGACGGTGACCGTCGGCCCCGACTACCTCCGGACCGCGGCGAAGCTCGAGCTCGCGCTGGCCGCGTTCTGGGCCCGCAACGGCCTGTCGGCTATGGCCGTGCAGTGCTGGCCGACCATTCAGCGGATGATGGGCATTTCCACGTGCGCGACCTTCGGCCGCCTCACCGGACGCGGCATGCTCACCGCCTGCGAAACCGATGTCCTCGGCGCCATCGCCATGCGGATCAGCTTCGACTCGGCACTGGGGGAGATTCCGCCGCATTTCATCGACTGGACGATCCGCCACCGCGCGAACCCGAACCGCCTGCTCGCGTGGCATTGCGGCAACGCCCCCGTCTGCCTTGCCGCCGACCCCGCCTGCACCGCGCTGCGCTCCCGCCGCGATATGAAGGGCAGCCTGCCAGTTCAGCCGGGGGACGCATCCGCCGGGCTGTTCCAGTTCCAGATCAAACCGGGCGCCGTCACGATGTGCAGGCTCGCCGAATACGACAACCAGTGGAAACTGCTGATCACGCCGGGCGAGATAGTGCCCAGCGACCAGACGCTCGCCGGTACGTGGGCGTGGGTGGAAGTGAAGGACCACGACCGCCTCTACCGCACGCTGGTGGAGGAGGGCTTCGTTCATCACGCGAGCATGATTCACGGCGATCAGCGGCGGGCACTCATGCAGGCGTGCAAGTTCATGGACATCAGGCCGGTGGTGGCAGAATGATGGGGTTGGCGCGATGGAACCGCTGCAGGTGGTAGGACTGGGGCTGGCGTCGCTTGACGTGCTCGTGCGGTTGAAAGACATGCCGACGTGGCGAGGCGGCACGCGGCTGAGCCAGCTCGCGCTCGACGGCGGCGGGCCGGTCGGCACTGCGATGGCGGCGGCTGCGAGGCTCGGCGCCCGCGTCGGGTTCATCGGCACCGCCGGCAACGACCTCTCCGCCCGCATCAAGCTCGAGTCGCTCAGCAACACGGGCGTCGACCTCAGCCGCACGGTGATCCGCAACGAGCCGGAAGACCAGGTCATCCTCGTGTGCGTCAACGAGTTGACGGGCGACCGCGTGTTCAGCGGGCTGAAGTCCCTCATCTCAAGTCCCCTGCGGATCGACGAGCTGGACCGCGCATACATCACGTCGGCCGAGTATCTGCACCTCGAGGGATGCCACTACCAGGCGGCTTTGCAGGCCGCGAAGTGGATGCGTGAGGCCGGCAAGACGGTGGTTTTCGACGGCGGCACGACGTCCGGCGGCGTCGGCGAAGGAACGCGGGCTCTGCTGGAGTACGTGCACGTCCTGATCTGCGGGGCGGGCTTCGCTCCCGGCCTCACGGGCAAGCAGGACGCGATGGATGCAGGGCGCGCGGCACTGGCGTTCGGCCCGCGGATCGTGGTGCAGACGGACGGTGCCGCCGGCTCCATCACGACGACCGCCGCCGAGCAATTCCACACGCCGGCCTTCCCCGTAGACGTTGTCGATACCACGGGCGCGGGCGACGTCTTCCACGGGGCTTACATCGTCGGCCTGCTGCACGGCTGGCCGCTGCCGGCCATCGGCCAGTTCGCGTCGGCCGTGGCCGCGATCAAGTGCACGCGACTGGGCGGCCGGGCAGGCATCCCCTCGCTGGCCGATACGCTGGCGTTTCTGATGGAGCGCGGCATTGCAATGCCCGGAGAGCAGTCGGGCCAGAATTTGGGTTGAATCTCGCCGGTCGTGATGCTAAAATAATGGAAATGGCGGAGTAGCTCAGCTCGGCAGAGCAGGGGAATCATAATCCCTGTGTCGGGGGTTCAAATCCCTCCTCCGCTACCAACCTAAGTCTTTGCGGCGCAAAGACTTAGGTTTTTTTATGGAATCGGCTGGAGGGGGCGAAGTGAGCACGGAGTGAACACGTCTTTCACGGGAGGAAAAAACGGCGACCGGCACCGCAACTCGCCCGTCGAGGCCGCCCCGCGCCGAACGCGCCGACTTTTTCGGCCTCCGGCAGAGGCCCCCATCTCTCCCAAAACGCAATCCGCGGAAATCCCCTGGCCAAACGAGCGGCCCCACGAGCACCGTACTCCTGACTTCTTTCCTCGCGGAATTGGATTCTTTCGTTCATCGTTCATCGTTCATCGTTCATCGTTCCATCACCCGCTCCATCATGCGCCCGCGCGCGGTCAGCACCCGCTTACGATTCTCGTCGATCCGGTCGCGACCGTGCGGGCGGAGATGCGAATACCGCCGTTCCGTCGTAACCGGCGAGGCGTGATGCAGCCAGGCGGCGATGTCCGGCGTGGTCTCGCCCATCATCGTGAGCCACGACGCGAACGCGTGGCGCAGCGAATGCAGCGTGAACCGCTTGCCCGCCGCATTGCACGCGGCGGTGAACTTCGCCTGCACTTCGTCGTATCGCGGGAGCGGCTGCGCGAAGATTCGCCCTCCAAGTTTCGTGAGGTCATGGCCCCACAGCGGGCAGCCATCGTCATACCGCAGGAACCACTCCTGCCGGCGCTTCGTGGTCAGCACGCGGATGCCCTCGTCCGAGAGGCAGGCTGCGTCGAGGCTGGCGGCGCTTCCCCATCGCAGGCCGGTGAGCGCGAGGAAGACATACAGAGCGGCGTCGCCGGGCGCGGACGCGAACACGATCTTCTCCAACTCCTCGGGCAGCGGAAACACCTTGTGCTTCTGATCTTCGGTGGCCTTCTGAATGCTGACGGCCGCATTCGCCGAGAGCCACTCCTGCCGCACGCCGTATTGCAGCCACGTGGAGATCACGGAGAGGATCTTATTCTGCGTTCGGGGTGATGCCGGGCGGGGCTTGGGCTTCCTCCTGCCCGGCTCCTCATCGGCCTGCTGCCCGGCCGCATCATCGGGCTCGGTCGGGTTCGACACGTGATGCAGGAAGACGCGGATCGCATCCGTGGAGATCCGATCGAGTCTCTCGATCTGGCTGTAGTCGAGGAAGCGCGTGAGATCCCGCTCGACGTCCAGGACGTGCTTCTCGCTGCGGTTCAGCCGTCGGAGCTCCGCCACGTACTCGGCGAGTTTCTCCCGTGCGCTGTGGCTGACGGCCCGGCCGAGTTTCTTTGCTTCGATCTCGCTGCGCACTTTCCGGACGTGCTCTTTCAGGTTGGCCAGCGTGAGATTCGGCCCGCCCGCCCACGCCCACTGCCGAACCACCGGGCCCTTCCGCCCGGCCGGGCGGTAGCACAGGAAGTAATACTTCGGCCTGTCGAGGTCTTTCCACAGGCCCCATTCGACCGGCTCAAGACGCCGGCCGCGGTACTCCCAGATATGGACCTCTTGCAGAGTCTGCTTGCTCATTCTGCTATACCGCTCAGCGTTTTCTGTTCGGACTGTCCTTGCAGTCCCTGCACCGGCAATCTGCTTCCTGCAACTGGTGCTCCAGCGTTTTCACTCTCGACCTGAGCCTGCCGTTCTCTTCCGACAGCTCCCGATTCCTGTCCTGCTCCGACTCAAGCCGTGTCAGCAAAACGTCCACCGCCGCCCCCTTGATCACGTCCACTCTTTCCTCTGGCCCGTATGCCTCTACTGCTTGTGCAATCGCGTCGGCGGCTTCCGGAACATCAGGGCCACGGATGTCACCGTAGCCGGAGACCACGTTTGGCGTACTGCAGCCTGCAAGCTCGCACAACCGGCGAACCAGTTCATACGAGGGCAGACGCTTTCCGCCCTCGTACTCGCTGAGCGTCGATTGCGCGATGCCGAGCGCCCGCGCGCACGCCTGCTGCCCGCGACCGCCATACTTGATCGACCGCACCGCTCTCAAGCGTGCGCCGATGGCATCAAACAGTGTCTGAGCCGCCATGGTGGAAGTCCTCTTGCGATTCGCAAGTCGTTGGCGTTCCGTCGCTTACCAATGGCGCACAAAAAAACTTCGCACATATTGCGAACTTTTCTTGACATTATCGCAGGATGCCGATATAATGTCCCGTCCCGCCTGGGTGAACCACCCCGTGCACTGCCCGGGGGAGATCTCTCAGGCTTCGGTGAGACGGTAGCCAACGCATCTTGCCATGACCGCGTCACGGAAGCGACGGCTGCCCATTGGAAGCGATAGGGGCGGCTCCAGGTCGGCCAAAACCAGCGCCGCCCCATCGCAATTCAGGTCCTGCATTCCGGCTCGCGGTGCGCCGTTGCTTTCGCTTCGGCGTCGCTATGTCGGCCTGCAAGACTTGGGTAGAACTGTAACAGGAACCGCAACCAGTTTCAAGTGAAAAGTTGGCGTTGGCGATGATCACGAACCGATCGGCACTCGCGGCCCTTCCCTCTCCGTCTCGACGGCTCTCGCCCCCACCGGTCCGGCGCGTATTCTCACCGCGACCTGCCGCCCGCATGAGGACCCTCGTCCTGCCGCCGCCGGCTGACGGCGTGACGTATGCGGCAAGTGAGGTGGCGGCAATCGCCGGCGTGCGCATTGCGACCGTGCGCGACTGGGTTGCCCGCGGATTCAGCCGCAGCGGGGAGACGGTGCAACTGCGATCCCTGCGCGTGCCCCGTGGACGGTTCGCCCCGGTGGACGTGTGCGGGTTTCTCGCAACAGTGAACGGGATGACGGTCGAGGTTGCACGCGAAGGTCGATTCCCGGTGAGTCTCGAGCAGCACGCTTCGAGCATCTGAAGAGTTCGAGGGGCAACGGGAGCAAGCGCAATGAAATGGATCGACGACAATATCGAGTGCCGAGTGATCGGACTGACGCTCAACGATGACGACGAGGCAACCTTCACCATCCGGTGCGTGGAGAACGAGGTGGTGGCCGTCTACAGACTGGACCTGACCACGATGGTAATCGTCAGGTCGGGCAGCAAGCTCGAGTTGGTCTACGCGCATCACGTGGCGGCGATCATGTCGAGATTCCACGAGCTGCAGGAGCTCAAGGCCACCATCTTCGAGGCATAGCCCGCTCCGGTAGCTCAATGGCCGAGCAGCGGGGGCACATTACCCGCACAGATGCAGGTTCGAGTCCTGCCCGGAGCGTTAGCTGGCCGGCGCTGGGCCGGCCGAGAACACAACACGGACAAGGAGTAACAACAATGGGTTTGATGGACACACTGATCAACGAGAGCAAGCCGGCACCGCCAAAGGTGCTCGCCTACGGCTTGCCGGGCGTTGGCAAGACCACCCTTGCGGCCGACGCGAAGGCCGTACTCATCGACTGCGAGAACGGTGCGGGGGCAATCCCCAAACTCCACCGTACGCCCTACCTGAAGACGTGGCCCGAAATCAAGCAGTGGCTCGACGAAATGGCGGCGCTCACGAAGCCGCCGCGGGTGGTGGCCATCGACACGCTGGACTGGATGGTTCAGCGGATCAAGGAGCACGTGGTCGTCGACCTCGATCCGAAGAAGCCGGGCCAGATCACGAACTCGCTTGGGGCCTCGCACGGCGGCTACTTCCAGGCTCGCGACATCATCTCCAACTTCATCTACCGCTACGTGCTGCCCCCGCTCAACGCGATGAACTCCCACGGCGCCGCAATCCTCCTGCTGGCACACGCCGCGAACGTCAAGATCACGACGCCCGAGGGGACAACCGTCTTCATGGCCGCGCCCGACCTGCCGGAGTTCATCCTGCCCGCATTCGTCGAATGGAGCGATTGCGTGTTCTACGCGAAGGACGCAGGCGAGCGTCGCGTGTTGCAGACGGTCGGCTCGAACGTCGTGGTCGCCAAGAACCGCTATTCGTTGCCGGCCGAATTGCCGCTGTCGTGGGGCTCGTTCGTCAGTGCGATGGCACAGAAGTGGCCGAAGCCCGAGCAAGCTGCGTCCGCATCGCCGTCGGCGAACGGGGAGGCGAAGTCATGACGCATCCGGACGTCCCAAAGATCCAGCCGGCTGAACTGAAGGGCATCGTCGATAGGCACAAGCTCGACGGTGCGATCGTGATCGCTGTCGGCCCCACGCACTACAACGTCGTGAGCTGGGCCAGAGACCGCGAGCAGTGCAAGCGCTTCCGCCAAATGGTCAACGACCTGTGCGGCCTGATCGACACCGAGGAGCTGTCACTGGGCTGAGTCTGAACCCGTGCAGCGCTTCTCATCAAGTCACTGAATGTATGCACAATTAGACCTGAGACAAGGAGCCTGAAGATGGCAGTACTGGACTTCAACGCAAGAGAAGTGAAACCGAACGAAGGCCGCGGGGAGCCGATCCCCGCCGGGAAATACGTGGCAATGATCTCCAAAAGCGAGATGAAGGCCACGAAGGACGGGACGGGCAGCTACCTGTACCTGGAGTTCACCGTGACCGAGGGCGAATACAGGAATCGCAAGGTCTTCGCCCGCCTGTGCCTGAATCATTCGAACCAGCAGACGGTGGCAATCGCCAAGGGCGACCTGTCGGCGATCTGCTACGCGGTGGGCGTGCTGCAGCCGCGCGATTCGCTGGAGCTGCACAACCTGCCGTTGCTGGTCACGGTTGCCGTGAGCCCACGCACGGATCCTGGCAACGAGCACAAGTACCAGAACGACATCACAAAGTACGAATCGAAGACCAAGAGCGTGGCCGCGGAGGCGCCTCAGGAAGATGAATCTGACCCCGGCGACCCGCTCTGGTGAGAATTGCCGCGGCGAGCACGTTGGCAACTCCGGATACCAGCCATGAAAGATCTCGATTGGGACGAAGACGACGAGGACATCCTGCGGCCCTTCACGAGGTTCAGGCCCCGCGACGTGCGGCCACGTCTCCTGTCAAGCGGCGATGAGTACGAGCAGGAACAACAGCGGCAGCGCCGCCGGCCGAGAAAGCGCAATCGCCGAGGCCGGTCAAGGTGAACAGCCGCGTCCCGAGTAAGCAGTAGGTCGGCAGGGTGCAGCCGGCTCGCGACATGGACGTTGCGGGCCGGCTGCGGCGAAAGGATTCCGTGCGCATCATCCTCCCGTACCCGCCGTCGACGAACAGGTATTGGCGGTTCGACCGCGGCAAGGTGCACATCAGCGACCCCGGCCAGCGCTACCGTGAAGAGGTGGCGGTGCGCCTGCGGATGCAGGGAGTGCGGCCGGGACACGAGCTGTGGGATGCGCGCCTGGCGGAGGCGATTGAGGCATTCCCTCCCGATCGCCGCATCCGCGATATCGACAACATCCAGAAGCCGCTGAACGATTCGTTGCAGCACGGCGGTCTCTACCGAAACGACAGCCAACTGGACCTGCTCCAGACCCAGCGCTGCGAAGTGCGGCCAAGCGGCCTGATCATCGTGAATATCGAGCCTATGCCTTTGCGGGTCTGCCCGACCTGCGGGCAAGCCATTCCGAAGATGCGGGTGAATCATCATGAGCAGAGCTGAACGGAAAGCATTGATTCGCGAGCGGCACCTTGCGCTCATCGCAGCCGGCAGAGTCCGCGACCCGCGCCGGGCTCAGCGTGACGCGCTCATGGAGGCGGAGTACGATGCGGCAATCGAGAGCGTCGAGCACCCCGAAACCGAGTGCTTGGTCATCGAGGCAAACGACAAGGACGAATGACGATGGCGTCGCAGCAAATCATCCTCCGCCCCTACCAGCAGGAAGCACGCGATGCGGTCTACAAGCACCTGCGCGAACGCGATACGAACCCGTGCGTGGTGATCCCGACGGCCGGCGGGAAGACTCCTGTGATGGCCGCGATCTGCCGCGACGCCGTCAAGCGATGGAAGGGCCGCGTACTCATCCTCGCGCACGTCAAGGAGCTGCTCGAGCAGGCCGTCCAGAAGCTGCATCTGATGGCGCCCGACATGTGGATGCAGATCGGCGTCTACTCCGCAGGGCTGAAATCTCGCGACACCGACCACCCGATCATCGTCGCCGGCATCCAGTCCGTCTACAGGCGGGCGTGCGAGCTGGGGCCGTTCAACCTGATCATGATCGACGAGGCCCATATGCTGCCCCCGGATGGCGAAGGCATGTATCGGACGTTCCTGTCCGACGCCAAGGTCGTGAACGCGCGCGCTCGACTGATCGGCCTGACCACCACGCCCTACCGGATGTCGACCGGGATGATCTGCGGTCCCGACAATCTCCTTAACGAAATCTGCTATGAAGTCGGGGTGAAGGAGCTGATCGTGCAGGGCTTCCTCTGCAAGCTTCGCAGCAAGGCCGGCACCCATAAGGTCGACACGTCGGGCCTGCATATCCGCGGCGGCGAGTTCGTCTCCGACGAAGTCCAGCATCTGGTGAACGACGACCAGCTCGTGCAGTCCGCCTGTCGGGAGATCGTGGAGTACACGCAGGATCGCCATTCGGTGCTGATCTTCGCCAGCGGCGTGCAGCACGCGGAACACGTGCAGGCCACGCTGCGAGCGCTGGGGCACGAATGCGGGTTCGTGAGCGGCGAGACGCTCGATTTCGATCGGGCCGAAACGCTCAAGGCCTTCCGCGAGGGCAAGCTGAAGTACCTCGTCAACGTGAATGTGCTTACGACCGGTTTCGACGCGCCCAACATCGACTGCGTTGCCCTGCTTCGGCCGACCAACTCGCCGGGACTCTACTACCAAATGCTCGGCCGCGGCTTCCGTTTGCACGAATCGAAGACCGACTGCCTCGTCCTCGACTTCGGCGGCAACATCATGCGACACGGCCCGGTCGACGCCCTTCAGACGATGCCAGCCGGCGAGAAAGGCACGGGCGAGGCGCCTGCGAAGGAGTGCCCGCAGTGCCACGCCGTCATCCACGCCGCCTATTCCATCTGCCCCGAATGCGGATACGAATTCCCGCCGCCTGAACGCAAGAAGCATGACTCGCAGGCCGCTGCCGCTGGCGTGCTCACGGGCGAGGTGACGGATACCGAATGGGATGTCGTGGAGACCTGGTATCAGGTCCACGTGAAGCGAGACGCCGGCCCGGACGATCCGCCCACGATGCGCGTCGACTACCTTGTCGGTGGCGCCCTCGTGAAAAGCGAGTGGGTGTGCTTCGAGCACGACGGCTACGCGAGAGGCAAGGCCATCGAGTGGTGGCATGCGCACAGCGACGACCCCGTGCCTATGTCTGTCGCCGAGGCGGTGGCCGTCTGCCAGGCGGGCGGCGTGGCGGATACGAAGAAGATCAAGGTCCGATCGGTGGCAGGTCAGCGCTTCGACCGGATCATCAACTATGAGCTCGGCCCGAAGCCACCGGCCGGCAGCGCGAACGCCGACCTGTGCTCCGAATGCAGGAGGCCCCTGGGCAGCGTGTGCCACATGCGGAGTGACGGCCGGCTGATATGCACAGGCTGCTATCAGGCGAAACAGCAGCCCGTGCCGGCGGGCGAGCCGGGCAAGGATTGGTGGAATGAACTTGGGGAAGATGACCTCCCGTTCTGAAACGCGATAGGGATCGATCACCGCGGAGACTGCATTATGAAATTCAGGCGAGCGCCTGCACGATGCACGATCACCAAATACACGATCAAGGCGGCAGCCAAGGAACTGGAGGTGCCGATGACGCTCGAGGACGCCGACCGATTTCTTGAGGGCCACGTCGACGACCTCACGCAACGGCTTCACCTGGCGGCTGGGCGGATCGTGGCCTCAATGTTGCGCCGCGAGATGCCCAATTCAGCCATGAACGTCGAGGAGCTGGTGGACCTTCAGGACGACAACGACAGTTGCGACGGAAGCTGATGAACGCAGCGAAAGGACTCCCTCTGTGCAGGATGCGGCTCGCAGATACCTCGCCGCAGGACTGAGCGTGCTGCCGGCCAAGCGGGCCGAGAAGCGCCCTGCCCTCCGCGCGTGGAAGACATACCAGCGGCGGCTTCCGACCGGGATCGAGGTCGATGCCTGGTTCGCCAACAGCCCAGACGCATTATGCGTGCTCACGGGCAGCGTGTCCGGCAACCTGGAGCTGCTCGACTTCGATCACCAGGCCGAGCTGTTCGATGCGTGGTCACACCGCATCAATCCCGCCGTGCTCGCCCGGCTGGTGAACGAGTCAAGCCAGTCGAACGGCGGGCACGTTGTCTACAGGTGCGCCGTTGCCGTCTGCGGCAACCTCAAGCTCGCGCAGCGCAAGCATGTTATTTCCCCCACGGACCGAGTCTACGAGGAGAAGGGACGGCAGTATGTCCGCCTGAAGGGCAGGGCCTACCAGGTGCGCGTCGATGCCAACGGCGAGCAATACGTCGTCCTCACGCTCATCGAGACGCGCGGAGAAGGCGGCCTCTTCCTGTGCGCGCCAACTCCCGGTTACGAACTCAAGCAAGGCAGCTTCACCGACATCCCGGTGATCACGGAAGCCGAGCGCGATGCCATCATCCAGGCGGCCTGGGAGCTGAACGAATACGTTCCCGATGTCGTCGATGGTGAAAAGACCAAGAAGGCAAGCAGCCAGTCGCCTGCGAACGGCCCGCGTCCCGGCGACGACTTCAATGCCCGAGGCGACCTCACCGGTCTGCTCCAAGCTCACGGCTGGACGCTCACCAAGGGCGGAGAGAACTCCTACTGGCGGCGCCCAGGCAAGACCTCTGGCTGGTCTGCTACGCTCAAGGACCGCATCTTCTACGTTTTCAGTTCGAACGCCGCGCCATTCGAACCCAATCGGGGCTATTCGCCGTTCGCCGTCTACGCGCTCATGGAGGCCCGTGGTGACTACGACGCGGCGGCTCGAGCTCTACGCCAACGAGGCTTTGGGGATAGCCACACCGGGCCACCGGCGGCCCCCGGTGGCGAAGTCGATATCTCCGGTATCCTCAACCACGTCGAGAAACAGAAACGCCAACCTCCGCCCGATCCGGGTCCGTTGCCCGATGAGCTGCTGCGCACTCCTGGCTTCGTCTCAGAATTGATGGACTACACGATGTCCACCGCGCCCTATCCGAACGTCGCCATATCGTTCGCGGCGGCTCTCGCCCTCCAGGCGTTCCTCGCCGGCCGCAAGGTCCGCGATCCCGGCGACAACCGCACAAACATCTACCTGCTCGGCCTTGCACACTCGGGAGCCGGCAAGGATCACCCCCGGCAGGTGAACATGAACGTGCTGCAGCACATTGGCCTCGCCGAGTGCATGGGCGACAGGTTCGCCTCCGGCGAGGGTCTGCAGGATGCCTTGTTTCTGACGCCTTCCATGCTCTTCCAGACGGACGAGATCGATGGAATGCTGCAGTCGATGAAGAAGGACAAGGACGCCCGCCACGAGGCGGTGATGAGCACGCTGCTGACGATGTACTCGGCCTCGAAAGGCGGCTATCCGATGCGGCGCAAGGCCGGACAGAAAAAAGCGGACGTGATCGACCAGCCCGGCCTCGTCATCTTCGGCACGGCCATCCCAAACCACTACTACGAAGCGCTCTCGGAGCGCATGCTCACAAACGGCTTCTTCGCCAGGATGATCATCCTCGAGTCGGGCAAGCGCGGAACCGGCCAGGAACCGGCAATCGTCGATCTGCCGCCGTCCGTCCTGTCAACCGCGAAGTGGTGGTCCGACTTCCAGCCGGGCAAGGGCAACCTCCAGCAATTCCACCCCGATCCCGTCATCGTGCCCTGCACCGACCAGGCTCGCGAGGCGATGATCGAGTCGAGGCTCGAGGCAGAGCACGAGTATGATCTGGTGGAAGACGCGAGCGACAAGATCGGGACGTCCGTCTGGGCGAGGGTGAGCGAACAGATTCGCAAGCTCGCCCTCATCTACGCCTGCAGCGAGAACCACGAGCACCCGCGAATCAGCCTGGCCGCCGTACAGTGGGCATCGAAGTTCGTCATGCACCAGACGCGTCGGATGCTCTTCATGGCGGCAAGCCACGTGGCGGATAATCCGTTTGAGGCGGAATGCATGCGGGCCGTCGAGTACCTTCGTGCTGCGAAGGGAAAGCAGTTGCCCCACTCGGTCCTGCTCAAGCGGATGAAGTGCGGCGCGAAGGTCTTCGCCGAGATCATCGACACGCTGGCCCAGCGGGGTGACGTGCTCGTTGCGGACATAAACCACCTGGGAACACCGGGGCGCACCGGCCTGGCTTACATGCTGCGAGACTGACGAGTTTTTCCCTCTCTTTTCTTTCACTTTTCTTTCACCGACAGGGTGAAAGAAAGCGGAACAGACCTCAGTTCTGCGCGAGAAGGTGTGCGTTGCTCGCCTTTCTTTCCCCAGATGGTGAAAGAGAAGTGAAAGAAAAGTGAAAGAAAAGATGTGCGCAAGTACAAGCGGTACAAAGAGATACATATTTCTTTCTTTATTTCACCCTGTACCCCCACGCGACCAGTAACGCCCGCACCCGCGCGTGCGCGTGAGGGGGGTGAAGGTGAAAGAAAGCCAGAAGATGGTTCCTTCCCGGCCAAAATCCAAAATGGCGGCGGCGGAACGCGTCGACGTAGATGGCACAGTTTGTTTTCAGTGTCCGATTTTTCCGGACAGCAGATTCCAGATCACCAAGGAGATGCACGTGACCAAGGACTACAGAGTTGAGCTTCGCAACATCGACGAGATCAAGCCCTATGACCGCAACCCTCGCGTCAATGACAACGCGGTCGAGGCGGTTGCCGCGAGCTTGAAGGAGTTCGGCTTCAAGCAGCCGATCGTCATCGACACCGATGGCGTGATCATCGTCGGCCACACGCGCTGGAAGGCTGCAAAGTCATTGGGACTTGCCAAGGTTCCGGTGCACATTGCCAAAGACCTGACGCCCGAGCAGGTGAAGGCGTATCGCATCGCCGATAACCGCACGGGGGACATCGCCACCTGGGATTTCGAGATCCTGCCGATCGAGCTGAACGAACTGCGCGAGGCAGGAGTTGACCTCGCTGTGCTGGCGTTCGACGAAGAGGAGTTGGGCAAGCTGCTCACGCAAGGCGCCGGCGTCCAGGAAGGCCTGATCGACCCGGACGACGTGCCGCAGCCGCCGGACGCCGCGATCACGCAGCCCGGCGACATCTGGCTTCTGGGCGACCACCGCTTGCTGTGCGGCGACAGCGCGAAAGCCGAAGACCTGGATCGTCTGCTCGCGGGAGCCGTCATCGATCTCGTGAACACCGATCCGCCGTATGGGGTGCACGTTGAGCCGCGAAGCAACAATGCTTGCGCGGCGGGATTGAGTTCTTTCGCCGACCCGAGCAAGAAGGCAAGCCTTCACCACCAAGCAATGGACGAGGCCATTCACGGCCATCGCGAACCCACGCACCGCAAGCTGCGCCCGAAGGACCGGCCGCTCGTCAATGACTTCGTGAAGGAGGATGACTTCGCGGAGTTGCTGCAGGCGTGGTTCAACAATGCGGCCCGCGCCCTGAAGCCAGGAGGCACAGCATACATCTGGGGCGGCTATGCGAACCTCGGCAATTACCCGCCGCCAATGAAAAAGGCAGGACTCTATTTTAGCCAGTGTCTTGTGTGGGACAAGGAGCATCCGGTCTTGACCCGCAAGGACTTTCTCGGCGGGTTCGAGATTTGCTTTTACGCCTGGAAGGAAGGGGCGGGGCATCACTTCTACGGGCCGAACAATATCGTCGACATCTGGCACGTGAAGAAGATCCCGCCGCAACAGATGGAGCACCTTACGGCCAAGCCTGTCGAACTCGCCGTGCGCGCAATGCAGTACTCGAGCACGCCGAACGAGAACGTGCTCGACCTCTTCGGTGGCAGCGGTTCGACGCTGCTGGCGGCGGAACAGACGGGCAGGCGCGCCTTCCTGATGGAGATCGATCCGCTCTACTGTGATGTGATTGTTGACCGCTTCCAGAGGTTCACCGGCAAGCCGGGTGTTCTGGAACGCAGTGGGCAGTCCCCGATCCCGATGAAGCCGCGCGAGGAGAAGATGAGATGATGATCTCGGACCTGTCAACTGCGCAGGGGATGATCCGCGAGGAGTGCCGCGAGATCGAGCGCCTCCTGCTCGCGAAGAACGCCGCGTACGGCAATTCGGCGCTGCAGCCGGTGAGGATTTTCTCGAAGGCCGATCCCATCGAGCAGATTCGCGTGCGGCTCGATGACAAGCTCAGCCGTCTCATGCGTGGGCACGCCGCCGGCGAGGACGTGACGCTGGACCTGATCGGCTACCTGGTGCTGCTGCGTGTGGCCGAGAGGATGGCAACGAAGGACACCCCGGCCTGAACCGGGGTGTTGGGGAAAGGTGGTCTGCAGGTGAACTCAGCTCGCCTTGTTCAGCGAGAACTTGCCGCGGTCTATCTTGCGGAAGCGGCTGGCCTCGCCCTTGTCGCGAACCTCGCGGAGGAGGGCGGCGTAAAGCGTATTGGCGGGCGTCTTCCCGGCGCGCGGCTGCCAGAGGCCCCGCTCCGCGGCAGCCTTGACGAGCTCGTGGCAATTCATCGCGGCATCCGCGCCGGCATCCGCGAGGATCTGAATCGCGGCCGAAACGAGGCCCATCCGCTTGCCACCAGTCGCACCCGGTTCGCCCGTGTTGCCACTGGCGCTGACAGTGGTAGTTGTGGTCGACTCGGCCGCCGGATCGCCTCCGGTGGCCACGGGGGCCGCGTTCTCGTCGGCGGATGCAGCCTCTGCGACAGGCGCCTCGACGGCAGCCTCGGCGTCCAGCTCCGCGACGACGGGCTGTGCTGCCAGCTGGTCAGTCACCTGAAACTTCTCCATGATGCGTTGACTTGCGGACTTCCCTTTCTTCGTGCTCTTGCTGCTCTTGCCGGTAGCGGCCTTCGCGTTGCTCTTGGTGCTCTTCGTGCTCTTCTTCGCCATGGTGCTGATCTCCTTGCCCGCCGGGCCGCGGCCGGCGGGCATTCAGGCTGGCTCCGCGGCAGTCATCAGGATTCGGGGTTACTTCGTTTCGGTCGTCTGGGCTTGCTGGAAGGCCAGGGCTGCCTTGAATACGCGGTCCTTAATCTCGGCTCCCCGGCCGAACCACGCTCCGTTCAGGCGGTTGTCGCTCGTGCGGGCGCGGCGTTGATGGTCGACGTGGTGAGTCAGCGCGTTCACCAGCCCGAACATCGTTCCCTTCGCGCTGGGGAGTTGTGCGCCAGGCCCATCGTGGTAGAGTTCCATCAGCCTGTTAACCTGCCGCTTGGCGCCCGCCTCCGAGAACCAGGGCCGCGAGCGGTCGACTTCGGTGAACAGGTTGTCCTGGTAGAACTTCTCGACGAAGGAGTCCTCGAGCGGGCCGATGAAGGTCAGGCTCTCCATCGCCTTGATGAATTCGTTCCACTCGCCTTCGAGGCCAAGTTCCCGCTTCGCGGCCTGCGGGTTCCACTCGTGCATGTGGATCGTTCGGAGGGCCTTGTTGGCGAGGCTCATCCTGAGCGTGTTCATGCAGACCACTCGCACGCTCGTCTGCTGGACCGTCGTGGGCATCGAGAGGTCGTAGCTCGTCGCGAGGAGCAGGTAGCGGGCGACCACGTCGTTGGTGCCGATCACCGCTGCCTTCGGCGCGCGTGCGAGCGCCCAGACCTTCTTTCCGCCCTGCAAGGCCCCCGCCGTCTCCATCGTGAAGCCGCCGATCTCGGTCACCAGGTCGCGGAAGAACTCGAGCACCTCGGCGGGCTGCACCGGCTTGTAGTGGGGGCTCACGATGGAGAGGGACTGGTTGGTGTCGCTGCGGTAGAGCATCAGGCGGTCGGGCACCGGGAAGCGGATGTCGCCGGCGATGCCGCGAACCGCGTATTCAAGCTCGGAGGTTCGTGCCTCCCATTCGAGCTGCGCCGCCTGGCGCCATTCCTCGATGCTCGCCGTTTGGGGGAGCTGGAATCCGAGGCCGTGCCAGGGAGTCTCGCCGGTATATGCCATCGCCGCCGTGCCTGTGGTGAAATCAATCTCGTGTGCCATCGTTCGCGTTCCTTTCTTCGGGCGAGGTCGTGCACCCTCGCCCGCCGGATTGATGCCGTGCACGCGGCTTCTTGTTCTCTACTGCTCGTTGTTGGTGACAGCGGGCTGAGCTGCCTCTGCCACTCTGAATCGAACTTCGAAGTAGGACGTCGTCGGCCAGTTCTTCCAGACGTCGCAGGCGCTGATGATCTCGACTCGCGGATCGGCGGCCTTGAGTGCCTCCGCCATCTTGTGCGCCGAATTGCCGTGGGTGTAGAAGAACGTCTCCTTCATGATCCAGGCCCCCGGCTCTTTGCGGCTGCGTGCGATGCTGTCCGGCCACAGGTTCGCCTTCTGAACCAGGGCTTCGATTTCCTTCTTGGTTGCCATTCTTGGTGCTCCTTGTTCTCGTCGTATCTCGTTGCCGCCCAATCACTTACGACAGACACATTAAGCCGTTTTTCGGCCCCGACAGCAAGGGGATTCCGCCCAAGAATCTGACTTTTTTCCGCATCGAAAATGCTCGCAACCGGGGCCGACATAATGCCTGAGCAACGAGACGGGAATCAGAAATCCCTGAAGATCACCGCCCTCACCGCGGCGGAGATCTCGCAAGTTCTCTCTTCCGCCGCCAACCGGCGGATCACCGAGGAGCAGGTCCGCGAGGTAGCCGAGCACGGCGAGCTGCTGAAACCCGACGGCACGATCAGCCTGCT
>Ga0172362_10000964_pt1 | contig 24335 bp, 18 predicted proteins | sample LakKivs1_kivu2a2_FD_114534 | JGI IMG/M metagenome (GOLD analysis project Ga0172362, IMG submission 114534) | Sediment microbial communities from Lake Kivu, Rwanda - Sediment s1_kivu2a2 | ecosystem: Environmental > Aquatic > Freshwater > Lake > Sediment | place: Rwanda: Western Province, Lake... | reverse complement strand
GGCTGCCCTCGATTGTACCGATCCGGCGCCCCTCAATGAGTGCATCCCGGGCGGTGCGAACTCGCGTCTCGACTGCATGGCGGAGTGGCTCACGCTCCCCGAGACCGCGCTGAACTACAAGCGCGTCCCGAAGCCGGTCATCAAGTGCTACGAGGGCGACCCGCACTGCGACGAGGATCCCGACCCCGACAACGGGCTGTGCACGTTCACGACGAGGATCTGCATCAACAACGAGGATCCGCGCCTCCCGAACTGCGTCCCGGCCGACGTGTCGAGCTTCGAGTTCAACGTAGGGCGCCCGAACAGCGACGACCCGGTCGATCAGGCGAACAAGGCCAACCTCGAGTGGGAGGTTCGCTTCGGCGGCCTCGGCTCGTACATCGTGCAGGACCAGCAACTGGTGTTCGCCGACGGCGTCAATGACACGCCCAACCTCTGCAGCGGCACGATCCAGCTGTTCGTGCTGATGCCGTTGGGGCCCGACGGCACCTACCAGAAGGCGCGGCGCCGCTTCCGCGTGCGCGCCGCTACCGAAGACGGCCGCGTCGACGCCGACAGCTTCACCTACTACTGTCTGCCCAGCCGTTGCGGAGACGAACGCCTCCAGAACGACGAGCAGTGCGACGACGGCAACCGGATCAACGGCGACGGCTGCGATCAGGGCTGCTACATCGAGCCGACCCCGACCCCGAGCCCGACACCGACCCCGAGTCCGGTCCCGACGCCAACCCCGGTCCCGACCCCGACACCGACCCCGTCCCCGACGCCGACGCCAACCCCGGTCCCGACCCCGACACCGACCCCGGTACCGACGCCGACGCCAACGCCGGACCCGACGCCGACACCGACGCCGACACCGGTCCCGACGCCAACCCCGGACCCGACGCCGACACCGACGCCGACACCGGTCCCGACGCCAACCCCGATCCCGACCCCGACGCCGGAGCCGACCGCTTCCCCCACGCCCGGACCCTCGCCGGGGCCGACCCTCGGGGTGTGGTCGTTCGGCGTCGCGACCGGCAACAGCGGCCCCTGCTCGGGCAGCACCCTGTCCGACAGCTCGCTGATCCACGCGTCCGGCGTGCCGGGCAGCAACACGACGGGCGGCGGCTCGGTCTGCAGCCTGACCCGTGGCAACTTCTCCGCCAGCGCGAACTTCCAGCTGCAGGGCGGCTCGATCAATCCGGCCGACGGCAAGGCGCCGATCGAGCTCGTCGGCGCCCGCGTCGTCCGCGTCCAGCAACCCACCGCGTCCAGCAACGACTGGATCTGCCTGCGCATCGAGTCGAACGGCCCAGGCTTCGTCGACTGCGATGGCGGCACAAACACCAGGGTGGTCGCGCAGGTGAACAGCAACCTCGCGGCGGCGCCCTCGCCCCCGCAGTGGGATCCGCTGTGGCTCTCGACCGTGCCTGGTGACACCACGGCCGGCCAGGCGCAGCTCCCGGTCAGCGTCAAGCTGCAGCAGCTCACGACGACCTGCCCGGGTCCGGCGGACGCGAGCTGGTCGCCGATCGATCCGATCAACACCATCTTCACGACGGGTCAGGCGCAGTCGCAGATCACCAATCCGCTGCGCTGTCCGAACGCCGCGGGCTTCTTCAACTGCCCGGAAGGCAGCAGCTACACGAAGACCGTGGCGAACACGGCCAGCCTGAGCTGCGCGACCTGGACGACGCAGACCAACAAGACCTTCCAGGCGCCGCTGTTCTTCCTGGACAAGGACTTCGGAGGTCCCAACGTCGGCGACATGGCGGCTGTCGCCCGGCTACGAACGCTGCCCTGATGGGGACTCGAGGCTCGCGGCGCGCAGCTACCTCGTGCCGCACGGCAGCCCGGTCGCGTTCTACAGCGGTCGTCTGAGCGTCTTCAACGTCGGCAAGCGCGGTCAGGCGGCCTCCGTCAAGGGGTTGTCGCAGGCCGGGCGCGCCGTGACCGAGCCGAAGCTCGGGGCGAGCACGCATGCCCGAAGAGCTCGCCGACTTCGTCCTCGCAGAGCTCGACGACGCCTGACGCTCAGCGCGGTGTACGGTGCGTCCCCATGCGGCCCGTGGTCATGGGCAGATCGAGGAACGTCTTGATGCCGGGGCCGGGTGCCGCGCAGACGTCCGGCACCGCGTTGACGCAGTGGTAGCCGGTCGTTCGGAGACCCTGCGCGGTCTTCTCCGGTTGCGACGCATCCGGCGCGAGCGAGACGTCGACGACCAGCTCGACGTCGCCCTCGATCCGGATCCGCCATCCCGATGCGCGCGGCACGTCCATCTTCGATTCCAGCCGCGACTGCGTGATGTCGTCCATGAACCAGATCTGCTCCTGGACGATCGTCGTCCCTTCACGCGTGCGGCCGGTGTGCACGTAGTGGTTGAGCGCGATCGTTCCCGCCTCGATCACGCCGACCGCGGTGTCGATCGGCTCCCGGGCGAGGATGAAGTCGTGGTGCTGTGCGTACTCCACGACCTCGCTGCCGAGGCCTTCGGCGATCATCTCGATCGGCTCGTACCAGAAGCTGGTCAACATCTCCTTGATCGGGTTGTGGATCGCTTCTTCGGGGCGCTTGCCCAGGTTCATCAGCTCGCGCACGACGCCGACCGATTCGTAGTCGCGACAGTCGCCGTACTCGGTCATCGTGATGCGATCGATCCGGTTGCACCAGCCGCTGAACACGAGTGGGAAGCGCTCCGCGATCCCGCCCGGATTGGTGCCCGACGCGAACAGGTTGACCCCGCCGGCGCGGCACGCGTCGGTGAGCGCGGCCGCCGCCTTCGGGTCCTGGATGAACGGGAACCAGTACGGGCATGGGGTCACGAGGTGGATTCCGGCGCGAAGGATCCGGCACATCTCCTCGACGTCCCACGGCATCGGGCAGTAGACGATGCAGTCCGGGGCGAGCGCGAGAATCGCGTCGCTGTCGCTGGTCGCGACGATCCCGGTGGCGGCGCGCCCGACGAGGTCGCCGGCGTCGCGCCCGACCTTGTCGTCGCTGTAGACGCGTACGCCTGCGAGGTCGAGCTGCGGATGGTCGATGATGCGCCGCAACGCCGCGGTGCCTACGACGCCGGTAGCCCACGCGACGACTCGGTAGCGGTTCATTCGCTTCCTCTCGTTCCTCCGACCACGGTCGGGCTGCACGAAGCGCGATCTGCCATATCAGCGGCCCTGGCGGACATCGAGCCTGGCTCCGCTCCGCGGGTGCGCCCGCACAGTGCGGCTCTCCTCGCGGTGCGATCGTGCCCCGGACGCCGCTCCCGAGGTCGATCCGGAGGATGCGGCCCTGTGTCGCCTCCGTCAGCGTACCGGGATCCGGTCCGCACAGAGGATCGGCGCGCCCCCCCGGCGCGGCAGCAAGGGGTCCCGCCCGAGCTCGCGCCGACTGCAGGGGTCCTCGAAGCTCAGGACCTGCAGCCCGAGGAACTCGGCACGGCGGTTGCCGATCGGCCGTCGCCCGCCCCAGGCGACGAACCTCCCGTCGGGGCTCCAGCCGAACTCGGGAATCACCTGCCCCTGATCACCGAGAAAGGTGAGCCGCCGGATGCGCGCGTCGCCGACCGTGGCGTCCACGAGATAGAGGTCGGTCCGCGGGCCGTCGTCGGACCCGAAGGTCGAGGCGACGATCGGCACCAGCCGGTAGTCGCTCGACGGCGGCGTCCCCGCATCGAACGCGGCGAGCTGCGCCGACGCGGTCGCGCCCGGGTTGTCGCGGGCCGACATCTGGATGATCGTGCGACCGTCCGGCGACGGGTGGAACTGCTCGTCCCAGTACGGATTGCGCGTGAGGCGGCGCACCCGTTCGCCCGTCGCAGGGTCGACGAGGAACGACTCGCCGTTGAGCAGCCCCTCGGCGGTGATGGTCACCATGAGGAGGCCGTCGGGCGTGAAGTCCTGCGTCTCCCAGAAGCTGGGGTCTGCCTCCGGGGAAAGTCGCCGCTGGTTGGCGAGGTGCGGGATCGGGCCCTCGACGAAGTCCGCGATCATCAGCTCCCAGAAGCAGTCGAGGGCACAGCCGTGGTGGATCCACGCAATCTGGCGCCCGTCGGGCGACCACACGGCGTGGAAGTCCGCCGCGTCCCCCGCACCGAAGGTGAGCTGGGTCGGCTCGCTGCCGTCGGCGTTCATCACCCAGACGTCGTCGAACGGGAATCCGCTGCCGGCATTGGGGCCGCCGAGGTTGCGGGTACGCTGCGAGTGGAACAGGATGCGGCTGTCGTCCGGAGACCACTTCGCGAGGCCGTTGGGTCCGGGCTGGTCGCAGGTGAGACAGCGCGGCGGCGACGGCTTCCCGGTGTGCGGGTTGAAGCGCAGCACGTAGATCTGGTCGGTTCCGGTCTCCGTGTCGACGCCGCCGCCGGAGAGATCGGCGACGCGCAGGTCGCCGATCAGCCGCGTGCCCCGCGAGTCGAAGTCGGGGCGCTCGACGCGGACGTTGGGGTACGTGCGCACGCGTACCGCCGCCATCCACGGGTCGAACGAGAGGCGCTCCGGTGGGAGCGTCGCCCCCGTCGTCGATGCAGCTGCAGACAGCAAGGCTACGGCGGTGACCAGGCGAGATCCGAAGTGAGCGATGCGCCACAGCTACATCGACATGCGCGTCCGAGCGAACCTCTTCTTTCCGAGTGGTCGGCTCCCGTACGCTAACCGCTCCTTCGCTTCCCCGGGCACGCAGGCGGGCTGCGTGCTTCCTCCATCTCTCACGGTCGGCGGAGGAGCCTGCGCTACCTGCTGAATCTGCTGCCGGCTGACCGGTCGAACCTCACGATGGAAGGGCCGTCCTCACGCAGATGCGGTTGCGGCGGGCAATGGGGCCACCGCAGCCCGTCGAGCGTTCGCCGATCGGGCAGAGGACGAGAGAAAGGGACCCGACCATGGAAACGCTCACTGGTACCCGCCGCCTGGCGGTTGGCGCCGCGCTGCTCGTGGCGCTCATTCGAGCCGGCACGGCGGAAGCTCAGGTCGCCTGCGGGGACGTCATCGGACCCAACGAGACGGTCGTGCTGCAGGGCAACCTCGAGAGATGCGGCCCGGGGCCGGCGGCGCTCACGGTCGTCGGGCCGGCGACCCTGGATCTGAACGGCTTCTCGGTGATCTGCCAGTCGGCCGGGGTCGACACGGCCGTTGGCATCGTGGTCGTCGGAAAGCGCGCGACTCTCCGCAACGGGACCGTCCAGATCTGCCAGAGAGGCGTGCACGTGCTCGGGGAAGGATCACACCGGATCGAGGGCGTGACGGTCGCGGTCGCGGATGCGGGAAGCGGCCGTCTGGGTGAGGGGTTCCGCGTCGAGAGCAGCGGCAACCGGCTGATCGACAACGCGTCGCTGCAGAGCGGCGACAGCGGCTTCCTCGTTCTGGGCGCGTCCGGAAACCGGCTGATCGGGAATCTGTCGTTCTTCAATGCGTTCGGCTTCCAGCTCGCTTCTACCGAGCGCACCACCTTGCGTGACAACGTCGCCTCGCGAAACACGAACCGCGGCTTTCTCCTCGACCGCGGCACGCGCAACACGGTCGTCGACAACACGGCGACCGACAACTCTGTCGGCATCGACGTGACCGACGAGACGAGCGCCAAGGTTACCGGGAACGTCGCAAGCTCGAACCGAGCGAACGGCATGGAGATCTTCTCCAGCATCCGGACCCGCGTGGTGGGCAACTTCGCCGAGGACAACCAGAGGCACGGCATCGTCGTCGCTTCGGGCCAGGACAACGTGATCACGCGCAATACCGCGTTGAACAACGACCGCGGCGACAACGCGGGCCCGCGCGCCGACCTCGTCGATAGCCAACCCGAGTGTGGTACCAACCGCTGGGTTCGCAACGTCTTCGTGACCAGCGACCCCGCTGTGTGCATCCGGTAGGACGCGGTGGGCGCGGTCACGGCGTGACGATCGGCGGCGTCAGTGACGGCGAGCATCGGCGCAACACCGTCGGCGGCAACCGCGCAGACGGGCTACGCGTGGCGCCCAACGTGCAGGACGTCCTCGTGCGTCGGAACACCGCCCGCACGCCGAGCGTATCGTCTACCGTGCGACCGGCCGTTCGCCGCACCGGGAGCGTCCGGCCGACGTGGTACGCGACGTGGTTCGCGACGTCGTGGCGATCGTCGACGCTCAGCGCGCGACGGTCCAGCGCACCGGCGTCTCGGGACGATAGATGCACCACGTGCCGGTGCGGACCGCGTTCTCGAGGTGGCGACCGAGGGCCGGGTGTTGCGCCGAGATGCGCTTGATCGCGGCCTTCAGGCGCCACGCGACGGTCGAGCGGGCGCGCTCGGCGGCGGATCCCTGCGCGCGGGCACGGCCCCCGAGGCCGAACGACGCCGACAGCTGGCTCACCAGCGCGTCGAGCTCGGCCTCGGCACGCTCGGTCGGCAGCGGATCGTTGCGGGCGCGGGCGTCGTCGATCTCCGCCTGCAGCTCGCGGATCCGACGCCGCTACTCGTCGCGGGCGCGCGTGTCGATATCGGGGAGCGCTCCACCGGAGGTCGTGGTGCCCCCGACCAGCTCGAGGCAATGCACCTCCTCGTTGGCGCGCGTGACGAGAGTTGCCAGATCGTCGATGCCCTTCATGTGCCGCACCTGCGCGGTGTGTTCAGCAGGCCCAGATGAGCCTGCCCAAGGGCCACTTCTTCGAGACCGGACTATTCGCGGTTCTGCCGAAGCGATGCCGGTGAGCTTCAGCGCCGCGTCGTTGAGGAACACTTCGTGCGCGGAGCGGTGCCAGACGATCACCGGGAAGTCTGGCGCCAGCTTGTTGAGCTTGTCGCGCGACATCTCGCCGTGGAAGTAGTGGTGGTAGCCCCAGGTCACGAAGGGCTTGCTCCTGTCCGTGTGCGCCGCGAGTGCCTTGTTCAGGCGCTCCTCGTAGCCCTTCTCGTCGCGCACCGCGGGCGAGAAGCCGTCGATCGCGTCCCAGTCCTCGATCGAGATGACCTTGGTGTTCATCGTCAGCGCGGCGAGCGCCGGGTGCACGTGCTGCTCGACGAAGCCGGCGATCACCACCTTGTCGTTGAAGGTCTTGTCGAGACGCGCGTCCTTGCCGGCGGCGGCGCCGACCTCGGCGCGCGTGCCGACGGCAAGGAACTTGCCGTCCTTCACCGCGATGGCTTCAGCGCGGGCTTGCTCGGGTCCATGGTGATGAACTCGCGCGCGGTGTAGATCCCGGTGCTGCTCGGCTGCAGCGCGAGCGGGCCGGCGAGGTCCTGCAGGGTGCCGGTCTGCGCGAGCGCGGCGGGCGCCGCGAGGATCGACAGCGCCGCGGCCGCAAGCGTCACTCCGGCGGTGCGGTTGAACCTTCGTGCGTTTTCGTCTGCGTTCATGTCCTCACCTCTCCTCGCACGCTGGCGCAGCCGATCCGCAGTGTCGTCCAGCTCAAGCCCTTCGTCGCGCGACACGATGCGGGCGCGAAAGGCCCGCAGTGCCGCGTTGCCCGAGCGTATCCCCCCTCTCCTCCTCGCGAAACCGGCGGAAATCCCGCAGCGATCGGTCCTGCCCCCTCGCTCACTGGTCCGGTCCGCAGAGGGAGGTTCAGGCTCAGCTGGGCTGACGCTCGCCGAGCACGTCCGGATAGGCGAAGAGGCCCGGGACGCCGCCGGTGTGGACGAACACCTGCGGTGCCCCGGGCCTCTTCGCGCCCGGCCGGCAGCTGCCCACCAGCGCAGCCATGGCCTTGCCCGAGTACACGGGGTCGAGGAGCACGCCCTCGGTCCTCGCCACCAGCCGCAGGGCGTCGAGCATCTCGGGCGTGGGCAGCCCGTAGCCGCGGCCCAGCCAGGCGTCGTCGAGGTGGACCTCGTCGAGCGGGACGGGGTCGGTGCCGAGGAGGTCGGCGACCTCGGCGAGCAGGCCCGCCACGCGGGGCCGCGTGACGTCGGCCGGGCGGTAGACGTCGACGCCCCGGACCTCGGCGCCCGAGCCGGCCAGGCGCAGGCCCGTCAAGAGCCCGGCCAGCGTGCCGCCGGTCGACACGGCGACGTGGACCACGGCGTCGCGGCCGACCCCGGCGGCGTCGAGCTGGCCCGCCAGCTCCACGCCGGCAGCGACGTAGCCCAGCGTGCCGACGGCGTCCGAACCGCCCGGCGGGATCCAGCGCGCCCGGCCTCCCCGGGCGGCGATACGCGCGGACACCTCGGCGACGGTGGCGGCCATCGCGTCGTCGTCGTTGGGGACCACCGTGCAGGTGGCGCCGAGGAGGTGGTCCAGGAGCACGTTGCCGCTCCGCACGTAGGCCTCGCCGTCACGGGCCACCGCGGTGGTCAGCACGAGCTCGCAGCGCAGGCCCCGACGGGCGCAGGCTGCCGCGGTCTGGCGGGCGTGGTTGGACTGCAGCGCGCCGAAGGTGACCACGGTGTCGGCCCCCTCGGCCTCGGCCGCGCCCAGCAGGAACTCGAGCTTGCGGACCTTGTTGCCGCCGAGCGCCAGCCCGGTCAGGTCGTCGCGCTTCAGCCAGACGGTCGCCCCGAGCTCGGCCGACAGCCGTTGCGCCGGCTCGAGCGGCGTGGGGAGTGTGGCGAGCGGGACTCGGGGGAACCTGTCGAGGGCCGACGTCGGCGTTGGCATGACCGATCCGTAGCACGAGGCATCCGCCGGTCCGTCCCGGGCCCGGATCCGACCTGAGGAGCCGGTGCGGACGTCAATCGCAGATCAGGCGGAACCGATCGGCGTCGACGTCACGGGGATCTGAGCCGCGCGCGGTCAGGTGCAGCGACCGGCCCGAGACGGGGACCGTGAGCCGGATCGGCGCCGTGCACGCGTTCGCAACGGCGAGCGGCGGGTCGAACGTGACGCGACGCCGCCCGTCGCTGCTGCCGCCCAGCGCCGCGAGCGCTTCGAGCAGGGATGGCGACGCAGCACCGCGCCCGTGCCGGAGCAGCACCTCGCGCGGTGCGAAGCTCGCGCACGACGCGCGCGCCGCGTCCTGGCTCGCGAGGCACAGCACGACGTCGATGCCGCACCTTCCCGCTGCGGCATCGACGTCGCACGCGGCGCCATCGCTGCAGCGGATCCGTCGCCCGTCGACCACGGCGCCGGCGAGCGCGCGCAGCTCGAGCGCGCAGTCGGTCGCGGCGGGTCCGCCGCCCGCGGCGCAGGTGCCGTCGCTGCACTCGCACGCGTCGCCGACCCCGTTGCCGCCGCTCGCGACGGGATGCTCGTCGCGCTGGTCGGCGTTGGCGACCAGTCGGCAGTTGTCGAGCTCGTCCGGGACGAGGTCGCCGTCGGGGTCCTCCCCCGGCGCCACCGCGCGCACCACGAGGTCACGCGGCCGGCTGGTGGCGTCGTGCGCGTCGCGTACCGTCAGGCGGAAGCGGTACTCACCACGCGTGCCGGCGAGGAACGACGGCAGCGGCGTGTCGGCATCGTCGACCGTCCAGTCGGCGCCCGCGGGCGCCTCGACCAGCTGCCAGGAGGCGACGAGCGGGTCGCCGTCGAGGTCGCAGCTGGCGCTCGCATCGAGCAAGACGCGGGCGCCGAGCGGCACGCGGCGATCGGGGCCAGGATCCGCACCGGGTGCGGAGTTGCCGGCGGCCGCGCGCAGCGTGATCCGTCGCTCCCGCGACAGGCCGAGCGTCACCACGTCTCCACTGGCCGACAGGGCGCAGGCGCCATCGGCGGCGAGCGGCTGGAAGACGAGTCCGCGCACGGCGACGAGGCCGTCGGTTCCCTCCGCGACGACCTCGGCGCGCTCGTCCCCGGGCGCGAACCCAAGGACGCCCGGCGTCGCCGCGCGCACCAGCTCGACGTCGGCGTAGCGCAGGTAGGTCGCGTCGTCGGCAGACGCGAGTCGCAGCCGCCGGTCGAGGTGCGTGTCGAAGACGGCGAGCGTGCCGTCGGTCGCGACGTCGGCGATGTTGCTCGGCGAACCCGCGATGTCGATCGGGTGGTCGAGGTCGCCCGGCTGGCGCTTCGCAGCGAGGACGCGCCGGTCGCCGGCCTCGTCGGTGAGCTGCAGCACGGCACCCGAGAGCAGCGCATGGCGTGCGATCACCGGCGGGGCGTCGGCGCTGCGCGAGGGGTAGATGATCTGCATCGCGCCCCGCTCGATCGCCGGGCTCGGCGTGAGCGCGAGGACGGAGTGCGTCGTGAGCACCCGGCCGTACGCCTCGTGCCGCCCGGTCGTCACGGCCGCCGCCGGGACGACGTACGGGTCGGTGACGAAGGCACTGTCCATGCGTGCGAGCGGGCGCGTCCAGCGCCCGCCGTTCTCGGTCTGCTCGAAGGTGCCGCCGCTCGTACCGCCGCCGTTGCCGTGCAGCAGCCAGGTGAAGCTGCGCGGCAGATCACCCGGACTCGCGACGTCGTCGGCGATCAGCAGGTAGCGGTGGTCGGGGAAGAGGAAGCGCCGCCGGATCGTGGTCTCGCGAGCCGGCGGGAGACCGTAGCTCGTCCGCACGGTGGCGGCGTCGAGGAACGCGCCGTCGAGCGTGCCCGAGAGATACGCCTGGCCGTCCGCGGGCGGCGGTCCCGCGAGGTCGTTCTGCCACGCGAACGACGCGGCCAGGTAGTCCACCGGGCCAGCTCCGTCGACCAGGATCACGTTGTGGTGCTCGGGGCGGTTCAGTGCGCCGCGCTCGAGGAAGCTCATGTAGCCGGGGTCGAGCGCGAGGCGCTCGCCGAAGGCGTGCAGCAGGAACGCTCCCGGCTCGGCGTGCTCGTGCGACTGCGGCTGCACGCCGAGGCCGTCGCGGTCGCGGCCGAACTCCGACGCAACACCGTGCTCGGCCTGGACGTTGGCGACGATCCCGTCGCTGCTCCAGTCGGAGCGGAAGATCGCGTTGCCGCCGGCATGGTAGAACGCGCTCGCGTGATCGGCGGGCGGAGCGGCCGGCACAGCGTCGTCGAACAGCACGATCGCGTCGGCGCCGAGGTCGACGTTGCCGTCGGTGTCGAGGTCCTGCGGCGCGTTCGCCCAGCGCCACGCGAACGCACCCGACTCCGGCAGGCCGGGCGGCAGGGCGCCGAAGTAGTGCGAGCGTCCGGGGTTGCCGTCGTCGATCGCGGCCATCGAGCCGTCGGGCAGGGTCATGTCGAGCATCCAGCGATGCGCGCGGTGCCACAGCGGATGTCGCCAGAGGCTCGGCACCTCGACGCCGCGCGCGTTCCACGCGGCGCCGTCCACCAGGCGGTCCCATGCCCGCGCGAACGGGATCAGATTCTGCGAGGCGTAGCGCAGGTAGAACGGACCCTCGCCGTACGCGCCATCGCCCGCCACCAGCACGTGGCGCATGATCAGGTCGACCTGATCGAGCCCGTACTCGAGCCACGCACTCGGGTCGCGCACGTTGCGCGGATCGCTGCCCGGCGTCGGCGTGGACTCCGCGACCGCGATCGCTGCGACGACCATCGCCGCACCCACCTTCGAGCGGTGGTTGTTCTGGTGGAGGCGCGTGAAGCCGCTCGCCGAGTCGGGATCGAAGTAGTTCTCGTACATCTCCGACGCGAGGTCGACGATGTGCCCCTCGATCGTCGCGCGGTCGGCGCCGAAGTCCCAGCCCGCGCCGAGCATGGTGTCGTAAGCGGTCGCGTACTGCAGCAGCTCCTCCGACGAGTTGATGTCGCGATCCCATCCGCCGAGCGGCGGCGGCACCGCGACGCGGTGCCGTGGGTACATGTTGATCAGCAGCTCCTGCACGCGCCGACCGACGGCGTCGCGATCGTCGGCCGTCGCGAACGGAACGACGGCGCTGCCCACCAGCGTGCGGTCGATCGCGTAGAGAAAGGCCAGATTCTTCGCGGCCCGGGCCTTGAAGCGCTCGGCCACGATCGAATGGTCGTCGACCGCGACCCCGTTGGCGAGGTCGGTGCGGTTACGCATGTCCTGCAGCACGCTCACGTAGGGCTCGCGGGAAACCCGCGCCTGCACCGCCGGCACGTCGCCGCTGCGCAACAGGATGCGCGGGCGGGTGAGGTCGATGCCGGGAGGGCTCCAGGCGGCGCCGGCCGGTGCGGTCAGCGCCAGGAGACCCGTGGCGAGAGCGGCGAGGAGAGGCGCGGCGGCTCTGGACGACATCGGTGGGATCCGGGCGCGCGGAGCTCCCGCGGCAGTGCGCCCGAAGGGCGGAGCATGCCGGCGTGTCCCGTCGCGGTCAATCCGCGATGCCGCCGCGGTGCCGCCGGCGTCCGTGTTTCGCGGTCAGTGGCGCTCGATGGTCGCGTCGATCGGCACACCCACGGCGTCTGCGACGACGAGGTCGACTGCAGCGCCGGAGACGTCGAGCACCACACCGTGCGGTCCCCTGCTCGAGCGCACGGTGACGACCCGCTCGTCGTCGAGGGGAACGACCCGGGAGTGCTGCGCTTCGCCCCCGGGCAGGAGTCGGATCTCGAGTCGGTCGATCGGGCGCTCGTCGACGTGGTTCATCGGTGGGGCGAGCGGCAGGATGTGGCCGGCCCGTAGCCAGAGCGGGATGCGATCGATCGGCACGTCGAGGTCCAGCCATCGGTTGCCGTCGACGATGTCGCCGGTCCACCAGTCCTGCCAGCGTCCCTCCGGGAGGTAGGCGCGCCTCCGATGGAACGGGTCGAGGACCGGTGCGACGAGGAGCGCGTCGCCGAGGAGCCACTGGTCGCCGATGGGCCAGGTGGTGGGATCGTCGGGGAACTCCAGCGCCAGCGGGCGCATCAACGGAACGCCCGTGGCGGCGGCGTCGGCGGCGATCGACCACAGGTACGGCAGGAGCCGGTAGCGCAGCCGGATGGCGGCGATGCAACGGTCCCGAACGGAGGCCTCGAAGCGGTCGAGCTCGCGCTCGCCGAAGCCGTGGATGCGGGCGTGCGAGTGCAGCACCCCGAGCTGTGTCCACCGCACCAGCAGGTCGCCCCCGGCGAGGCCGGCGAAGCCGCCGATGTCCTCGCTCCAGTGCGCGAACCCGCTCATCGCCATACCGAGGCCGGCCGCGAGCTGCGGGCCGAGCGAGTGCCAGTTGGCGCTGTTGTCGCCGCCCCAGTGCACCGGGTAGCGCTGACAGCCGGCCCATGCGGCGCGAGCCCAGATGATCGGTGACCCGGTGGCGGCCTCGGTCACTTCGGCCACGGCTCGCTGGTAGAGCAACGGGTAGCGGTTGTGCATGAGGTGGGGGGCGGTGCCGTCGTGCCAGACGGCGTCGAGGGGTGCGCTCTCGCCGAAGTCGACCTTGATCACCGACGCGCCCGCGTCGAGCACTGCGCGGAGGTACCTCTGGTAGACCTCGACTGCGGCCGGGTTGGTGAAGTCGATGAGCCCGACCCGGCCCAGGTAGCCGCGGGTCATGCAGATGCCGACGTCGTACAGGTCGCCGTCGGCGGTCTTCGCGAACCCGTCGACCGCCGCGAGGTCGTCGAACAGCGACGAGCCTTCGGGAATGTAGGGCAGCTGCCACAACGAGAGGTGCACACCGAGGTCGCGGAGCTCGGCGGCCATCCCCGCGGGGTCGGGGAATCGCTCGGGGTCGAACTCGAGGTCGCAGCACCAGTCCCGCCGGAACCAGTTGGTGTCGACGTGCACCACGTCCATCGGCACCCCTGCCGCCCGCTGGCGTCGCACGACGTCGAGCACCTCGGCCTGGGAGCCGTAGGAGATCTTCGACTGCCAGAAGCCGAACGACCACCGCGGTGGGACCGGTGCCCGTCCGGTGAGCCCGGTGTACGCCTGCAGCACGTCCTTCGGCTTCCCCAGGAAGAGGAACCAGTCGAGGTGGTCGTCCTCGACGGCGAGCTGGAGGTCGGGCGCCGATCGACTGCCGACCCAGACGGTCATCCGGCTCGACTGGTTCACGAACACGCCGTAGCCGTGACTCGAGATCCAGAACGGCACGTTCTTGTAGGCGCGCGGTGTGCCGGTGCCGTTCGCTTCCTCCATGGTGAGGTCGATCGTCTGGCCCACCCGGTCGAAGCGGCCGAACTGCTCGCCCAGCCCCCAGATCGCCTCTCCCGGTCGGAGCGCGAACACCTCGTGCGCGACGGGGAGCCCGCCGCCGGTGTGGCTGATGCCGGTACCCCAGGCGTCCCACACGCCGAACACGTTCTTCTCGGGCCCACCCACTTCGGCGACGGTCCGCCCGGCGTCGTCGACGACGGTGAGCCGGAACGGGTGCAGCGACACCTCCGCGGCATGCGCACCCAGCTCGAACCGGACCGTCGATCCGTCGACGATCGGCTCGACACCGATCGGCTCGAGCGCTGCCACCGGCACCGCCAGCATGGGAGTGTCGCCGTCCCCGGGCTCGTCCGGTGCAACTCGCACCCGCAGCATCGGCCCCGCGAGCACCTCGATCCGGACCCGGACCGGCCGGTCCGCGGTGGGACCCGTCACCAGCGGCTCGACGAGTCCGGTCCATCGACGAGGCGCCTCGATACGCGCGTCGAGGTCGATGGTGCCGGGACCGATCGACCGGACCGTCGCCGAGGTGATCAGCGACCGCAACAGCTGGCGACGCTCCAGCAACCTCGACCGGGGCCAATCCACCTGCGGCGGGGCCGCGAGTCCCGGCCCGACGGGTGCTACCGACGGCGGGACCGAGTCCAGGTCGGCATCAATACGGTCAGCGTTCATCGTCGCCCTTTCCTGCCGGCCACGGAGCACGAAGCCGCGAGCTTCACGACGGCAGCGTCGTCGGACATCGCGAGCGTGGCGCCGCGCCTTCTCGCCTCACGGCGCCAGTCGGATGAGCGCGTCGCCGAGGCCGGTCACATACACCGGCCCGTCGTCCGGTGGCAGGATGATGCCGGTCGTCATTCCGGGACCCGGCTCCCAGAGCTCCGGGGTGAGCAGCTCGAGCCACGATGTGCCGTTGCCGATGCGCGTCTGGATCTCTTCGACCCGGCGCTCGCTCGTCGGGGTCGATATCCGCAGCACCGACCGGGTCGCTCCGCTGGCCAGGTCCAGCACGATGATCTCGCTGCGCACGGGCGACGCGATCCACAGTCGATTGTGCCGGTCGAGCTCGAGGTTGTCGGGATGGTCCACCTCGAGGACGACGATTCGGTCCGATAGCCGACCGCCGTCCGGGTCGATGCGGTATCGGGTCACCCGACCTCCCGTCGTCTCTGCGAGGTAGATGTAGCGGTTGGTCTCGTCGAGCACGAAGCCGTTGGCGAAGAAGAGGCGCTCGTCGAGCATCGACACCGGCGCGCGCGGCTCCCCACCGCGCGGCGGTGGAAGATAGTAGAGCGCCCCGTCCGGGGTGGCCACGTCGACCGAGCGAAGGAGCTCTGCCTCGCCGTGCTCGGGTCCGTTTCGCGTCGACTGCGTGAACCAGAGTCCGCCGGCACGGTCGCGGCGCGCCGTGTTCACGCCGAAGGGATGCTGATACACCCGCTCCGTGGCTTCCGTGGCGATCTCCACGCTGAAGATGCCGCCGCGGTAGACGTCGGCCACGAGGATATGGGTGCCCGAGGGATTCAGGGACACTCCGTTGGGAGCGCCGACGATGCTCGGCGGATCGTGGGCATAGCCGGCCTGCGCGAGCTTGCCGAAGGGTCGGCTCGAGCCGTCGGCCGACACGACGCGGAGCCCGTCGACCTGGTCGGCGACGACGATGCGGCCATCGGCCAGGAAGACTCCGTCCTCGGGCCGCTTCAGCGAACGGTCGGCGGGGAAGATCATCTCCGGCTCGAAGGACCAGCGCGGCATTGCGGCAGAGCCTCGCCCGCTCGCAGCACACCCGGTGTGTACGGCTGCGGCGATCAGCAGGATCGTCGCGATCAGCTTCCTCATTCTGTTCCTTCCCACACTTTTCCGCTCGTGGCTCGTTTCGCCCCAGTGCGACGAGGCTCGCCTCTGGCGGGCTTCGTCCGTGTTCGTCAGGCGACGTGCCGGCGCTGCACGACATCACCGCGTCGGCCCTCATCTCTCCGACTGCCTTCCGGCTGCCGCCCATCGCAGGATGCACCCCTTCGAGCAAGCATTCCTTCGCCACCATCTCCTCGCCGCGTCCGGCTGTCCGTCGGCGAGCGCGCCGGGCAGTCGACTTCGAGTGCGGATCCATGCCAAGACGCCTCACGGTGCCGCTCGTCGACGTCGTGGTCGTGGCCTGGAATCATGGTCGCTGGATCCGCGCCTGCGTTGCGTCCATCGAGGCGCTGCTGTGCGAGCGAACGACTGTCGCGCGCGTGTTCGTCGTCGACAACGCTTCGACGACACCGGTTCGCACGGTGCTCGACCCATCCACCAGGTGCACCGTTCTGACGAACGCGACCAACCGCGGTTTCGCCGCCGCCTGCAACCAGGCAGCGGCGCGTGGTGAAGCCGACTTCATCCTCTTCCTGAACCCGGATACGCGGATCCACCCCGACGCACTGGCCCGGGCCATGGCCGTTCTCGAGGCGCCATCCGGTGGGCAGATCGGCATCGTGGGCCTTCGCTTGACCGATGCGGGTGGCGTCACGCAGCGCAGGTGCGGCCGCTTCCCCGGACTGCTGGACATCGTCAGCCGCACGCTCGGACTGAGTCGAATCGCTCCAGCCTTGGTGGGGGGCGTTCGCTTGATGGAGTGGCCGCACGACGCATCGCGTGACGTCGACTTCGCCTGCGGGGCGGCGCTGCTGGTACGCCGCGACATGTTCGAGGCGCTGGGCTTCTCCGGGGATCAGGGGCGTCGCGATCTCACGCACCTGCTATGCGAAGCGGCGGTCGAGGGGGTCGATCAGGGGATCAGCCACCTGGCGCTCTTCGTTTCGGACGAGCACCCTGGCTCGAAGTGGCTCGTGGATCTCGCAGACGCGGTCGATACTTACGCCATCTGTGCACCCATCCTGGAGCGGCCTGCCCCGCCGCCGGGACCGATCTATGTCGATCACGTCATTTCCTGATCGTGCGAGGTGCTGCCCAACAAGCCGATGAAACCGACGGCCGTCCCTGGCGCCCACGGCTTGTCGGCCATCCGTTAGGCATCCGAGCCGGGGCGCGCCCGGACAGAGCTGCTGGTGTCTCTCCCGTTTTGCGGCAAGAATGAAGGCGGCTCGATCCCGGTGCACTGGCGCCGCAATCGACTGCCGCACCTGTCTGTCTACGAAAGGAAAGCGCGATGACTCGATGCCCGATGATCGCCCCCCTCGTGGTGGGGCTCACGCTGAGCGCTCTGGTGCACGACGCCGAGGCCGGTGCGCGGAGAAGCAGGCCGCTCAGGACCGGCCAGACGACGTGCTCGAGCACGGCCGGCGACACCATCCCGTGCGCCGGCACCGGTCAGGACGGCGATCTGCGGCAAGGCGAGCCCCGCACCTACCAGGACAACGGCGACGGGACCATCCGCGACCAGCGTACCGCGCTCACGTGGGAGAAGCTGTCCGACGACGGCTCGATCCAGGACGTGAACAACCGCTACACCTGGCGACAGGCGCTCAAGAGGATCGACGACCTGAATGCCGCCGAGTTTGCCGGCTTCAGGGACTGGCGACTGCCGAACGTGAACGAGCTGGAGACGCTCCGTGATCTGGGCAACGTGAACCCCGCGATCTCTGCCCCGTTCAACACCGGCTGCCAGCTCGGCTGCTCGGTGCTCGCGTGCAGCTGCACCGCCGCATCGTACTACTGGTCCTCGTCGACCTACGCCATCGATCCGACGCAAGCGCTGGCCGTCTTCTTCGGAGGCGGCTTCGTGTTCCCCGCGGCCAAGACGAGCAAATACCACGTCCGTGCCGTTCGCGGCGGCTCGTGAGCTGCTGCTGCCATCCGTTCCTCGACCTCGATCGTCGGTTCGATTCGTTCCTCCGCTGGACCAGGCCCTTGTCGCCTGTCCAGCTCAGGAGAGGAACCACCTCACGAACGCGCACGCGACGGAAGCCGACCGAAGCGTGCACGATTTCCGCGCCACCCTCGGAGCCGCATCGCGCCGCCTTGCCGGGCCACCGATCGCCGCGACCGAGCGCAGTCGCCCGCCGCAGCACGCCCGTGCGGGGCGAACGGGCCGTGGTGCCGGTTCGCTGGAGCGACCTGCACGCCTGACGACGTGCGAGCGTCGCTTCGCTTGAAATCGCCGGCATCGCTCAGCAGAGTCGCAGCATGGCCGCTCCTGGTCTCGGCGAGGGCACGCGCGCCGAGCGCTCCGCCGCCGATCTCGCACGCCACGCCGACGAGCTGCGTACGCGCGGCTACACGATTCTGCGAGACGTCCTGACGCAAGACGAGGTGGCGACGGCGCGCGCCGCTCTCGACGTGGTCTTCCAGCGCGAGTCCTCGATCGCGCCGCGGCGCGGCTGGCTCACCGACGCCTACCGTGTCGCGTACATGCTGCCGGCGAAGAATCCGCTCTTTCTCGAGCTCTCGCAGCGCGCCGAGCTGCTCGGGCTCGTGCGCGCCCTGCTGGGCGCGGACTGCGTCCTCGGCAGCCTCAACGGTCTCGCCATGGTGCCCGGCGGCCGTGCGCAGCCGCTGCACCTCGACCAGGCGGCGTCGATGCCCGGCATGGTCTTGACGGTCAACGCGCTGCACACGCTCGACGACTTCACGCGGGAGAACGGCTGCACGCGCCTCGTTCCCGGCAGCAACGACCGCAGCTGGAGCGGCGATCCAGCCGAGCTGGCTGCGGCCGAAGGCGAGTCGATCTACCTCGAGGCACCGGCGGGCAGCTTGATCGCCTACAGCGGCGGCACCTGGCATGCCGGCAGCAGCAACCACACCGACCAGCCGCGACGTGCGCTGCACGCCTACTTCACGCGTCCCTGGCTGCGTCCGCACTGGGACTTCCCGGCGAGCCTGTCGGCCGGCACGGTTCGGAGCCTGACCGCCGGGCAGCGGACGCTCCTCGGCTTCGGACTCGGCCCGCGTCGCTACGATTCGTGGTCCGACCGCTCGTGGCTCGCCGGCGCGCCCGGCTTCCTCGCGCGCTGGGGCGCGATCCTGCGCCGCCGGCTGCTCGCCCGCTGACGCGCGGACGCGCCGTCGCGACCGCACGATCCGGCGGCATACGTCGAATCGCGTACCGCGCGGACATTCCCGGTGCGGTCGCCGGACCGGTACGCTACGGCGCTACGGGATGGCTCCCTCACGGCACGTCGGTCTCCTCGGACGCGCTGGTCGCAGTGCTGGCTTGCTGGCGCTCGACCTCGTCGAGCGTACCGTTCCGTGGTGGACGACGGCGCGCATCGAGCGCCTGCAGTCACGCCGCGTGCGCGCGACGATGGCGCACGCCTACGCAGAGGTTCCCTTCTACCGCCGCGCTCTCGACCGGCTCGGTGCGCGCCCCGAGGACTTTCACGGTGCGCGCGACCTCGAACGCCTGCCGCTGATCGACGGCAGCGACCTCGCGGCGAACCCCGACGACTTCACCGCGGCCACGTTCCGTCATCGCGATCGGGAGGTGTTCAGCACCAGCGGCTCGACCACCGGCGTACGCAAGCGCATCTGCTGGGACCACCCGTCGCTGATGCGACGCTTCGCACGCGGCGAGCGCGATCGCGCCGTGATCGTCGCGCTCGCAGGCGAGAACCCGTTCGCCAACGTGCTGCGGGAGCTGATCACCAGCGAGCCCGGCCGCACGCTCGCCGCACGGCTCGCCGGCGTCGACAGCGATCGGCACCAGCGCCTGCAGATCCTTCCGGCGGGATTCTCGAGCCGCACCATGCGCGTGATCGGCGAGGAGCACTCGCTGGTGCCGCGCCGGCCGCTGCACTACCACCACCTCTCGCCCGCGGCGCCGTTCGAGGTCGCGGCGGCGCAGATCCGCGCCATCCGGCCGCGCATCGTCTACACCTTCGGCTCCTAAGTCGAGCAGTTCCTGCGCCACCTCGCCGACCGTCGCGAGCGCGTGCCGATGCCCGCCCTGTGGGTCTACCTCGGCGACATGATCTCGCCCGCGGGCTGGGAGCTCGCCGAGGAGCTCGGCTGCCGGCTGTACTCGGTGTACGGCGCGATGGAGGCGGGAACGATCGGCTTCCAGTGCGAGCGCCGCGAGGGCTTTCACCTGAACGTCGACCTGTGCCACGTGCGCATCGTCGACGCCGACGGTCGCACGCTGCCCCCGGGCGAGGTCGGCGACATCGTGCTCTCGGGCCTCGAGAACCGAGCGACCGTGCTGCTCAACTACCGCATTGGCGATCGCGGCGTGATCGACCCGCGACCGTGCGCGTGCGGGCGCTCACTGCCACTGCTGTCGAGCTTCGCGGGCCGTCGCTCGGAGATGCTGCAGATGCCGGACGGGCGGGAGATGTCGTCCCTGCTGCTCGAAGGCCTCTTCCGCGCCGAGCTGCGCGGGACGTTGCGTGCGCAGATCGAGCAGCTCGCCCCGGGCCGTCTCTGCTGGCGCGTCGTTCCGGCGTCGTCGGTCGATCCCGAAGCCCTGCGACGCGCGTTCCTCGAGCGTGCGGCGCTGTGCCTGGGCGCCGACGTGTCCTTGACGGTAGAGCTCGCCGACGCGATCGACACCACCAGCGAGGGCAAGCTCGTGCGCGCGATCGTCCGCAGGAACGGCGCCACCGACGGCTCTCCGGCGCCGCGCAGTGGCGAGGAGCGCGACGGTGACGAGCCGCGGCCGACACTCTCCGGACGGGACGAGGTGGTGCCATGACGCTGTGGTGGATCGCGGCTGCCCTCGCGTTCGCCGGCGCGCTGCTGGGCGGCGTCGCCCTCGTGACGTTGCTGCGCATCCGACGCGCGGCGCGCGCGACGCTCGTCGAGCCCGCCGACGCGATCGTGGGGTTCGGTGCGGCGGTTTGGCCGAGCGGTCCGAGCCCGACCTTGCGCCGGCGAACCGAGCACGCCGCGACGCTCCACGCGCGCGGACTCGCGCCGGTGGTCGTGCTGTCCGGTGGTGGCAGCGGCCGGAGCTCGGAGCCCGCGGCGATGGCCGAGGTGATGCGCGCTCTGGGCGTGCCGGGCAGTGCTCTGCTGCTCGACGACACCGGTCTCACGACCCGCGCCACCCTGCAGGCGGTCCAGCGGCTCGGTGAAGGACGCTGGCGGCGCATCCTCGCCGTGAGCTCGCCGTTCCACGTCTTCCGCATCGTCGAGGAATCGCGCCGTCGGGGTATCGAGGCGCTGCCGTGTCCGGCGCAGCGCGTGCGTCCCCACGATCGCGCGTCGCGCCTCCGGTTGCTGCTCTTCGATGCTCGGCACTACGTGCGCGAGATCGTCGCGGTGTGGAACTACCGGCTGACCGCGTACGGCCGCGACACGCTCCGGTTGGCCTGGGGTGCCGCGACCCGGAGCGCTCGCCCGAAGCTGACCGACCGCTGGCGCGCGTTCGCCGGCGGCGCCGACGGCGTGCGGCGGGCGAGCATCGCGATCTGGTCGGCGATCCGCAGCCAGGCGGCGCCCCTCGAGCGGACGCCGGCGTCGTTGCCACGCCTGCGATGGCCGGTCGCGGGCCGGGTGGGCAGCACCTTCGGCATGCGCCACGGCCGCCTGCACGAGGGAATCGACATCGCGCAGCCGCTCGGGACGCCGGTGCGCTGCGCGTTGCCGGGCACCGTCGTGCTCGCGAGCGAGCTGCCCGGCTACGGCAAGCTCGTCGTGCTCGCCCACGCGCAGCAGCTCGCCACGGTCTACGCGCACCTCGCGACGATCGACGTCGCGACCGGCGAGCGCGTCGAAGATACGCGGCACGTCGGCACCATCGGGACCACGGGCCACACCGCGGGTCCGCACCTGCACTTCGAGGTGCGCTTCGACGGCACCGCGATCGATCCCGCGGTGCTGCTCGAAAGCCGCTGAGCGGCGCAGACCGTCGCCATGCCCGCGCGCAAGTCGAGACGTCTCTCGCCCCACGTGCGCATCGCCGCGCTCGACGCGACCGGGTACGTCCTGCTCGATCGTCACGAGCAAGCGAACGATCCGCGCGAGTGGGAGCGCTTGACGTTCGTCGACTGGAAGTCGTCCGGCGACACGCGCTTCGCGCCACTCGCCAGCGCGTTCGGCGAGCTCGAGTGCGGCGCGTTCTTCAACCACGTGCCGCCGCGCGCCGACAAGGACGGCGTCTGGGTCCAAGAGAACGTCGAGCAGGCGCCGCGGCTGGTGGCACGCGCGCTCGAGCCCGGAGCGAACATCGGACGCTGTCGCGTGATCGAGCTGCAGCCCACGACCTACCCGGAGGCGGTGCAGAACCTGCACCTCGACGACAACAACCACTTGAATCCGCCCGGCACCGGGTGGACGGTGCGCGGCTTCTACAACCTCACCGACGACGTGCAGTCGATGATGATCCTGCGCGAGGACCCCGCCGACGCATCGACCGAGACGCGCATCCCGCTCGCGGCCGGCACGCAGATGATCCTCGACACGCAACGGCTGTGGCACGCGGTGTGGCACCCCGGACCGTCGCCGCGCTACTGCCTGATCACCTCGTGGGAGTCCGGGCCGGAGCTCGAGGCCTACGTCGCGCGACGGCACGGCGTGTCGCGGGTCGCGAGCCCGCCGATCGATCCCGCGCTGGTCGCACAGGCGCAGGCGGCCGTCGATGCGCAGCGCTGGGCGCGACGCGTCGAGCGGCTGCGGTGGGAGGTGCGTCGCGCGCGGCGCGTGCTGCGGCGTCTCGTCGGGCGCGATTGAAGCGGCGGGCCGCCGCCCGTCGCCGTGGCGCGAGCGTCTCGCGTCACGAGCGCTGAAGGCGGCGACCAACGCCTCGAGCAACGTGCAGCGAGGCGTCCTTCGCGCGGCTCAGTCGTCCATGAACGCGTTCGCCGCGTCGCGAAACGCAGCCACCTTGGGGCCGATCCAGCGGTTCGCGACGCTGTTCCAGCCGGCGAAGACGGCAATCACGTAGCCGGTCTCACCGGGGCCACAGACGTTGTTGTCGCCGTCCGGGCAGTAGTAGATCGGGCTGCCCGAGTGTCCGGGCGTCCCGTCGATCTTCATCTTGATCCTCTTCGAGGTGACCCCGGAGATGCGCTGGTTCTCCTCGTTGTGGATGAGCACCGTCGGCGGCAAGGAAACCGCCGTGCAGCCCGGAACGAAACCCGGAAACGCGAGGTTGTGGATGGAGGTCAGGTCCCTGAGCGTATCGTTGCCCGCCGAGGAGAGCTTCATCCTCCCGGGAGAGCTGAAGCCGGCCGTTGCCCAGCTGCTTTCGAGCTCGATCACCGCCCAGTCGTCACCGAAATCCGTACCGCCGCCGCTGCCCGAGCCACCGCCGTAGCTCGCCGAGAGGTCGATGTCCGCGGCGGTCAGGCACGGATTGGGCGAGATGTCGTCCCGGCACACCTGGACCTCGTTCACCGGCACCGGATTGTTCGAGTCGTCGCTCACGCAGTGGGCAGCGGTGAGGACCTGCTTGCTGCGCACCATCACGCCGGAGCAGTAGGACGTCCCCGAACCGAAGTTGTTGCGGATCATCACCGCGGTCTTCTGGCGATCGGTGTGCCCGCTCAAGATCTGGGTTCGCCCGTCACCGTCCCAGAAGTGTGCCTCGTTCGCCTGGAAGAAGCCGCCGCCCGCAGCGCAGTCGTCGTGGTCCCACGAGAGCGGATGCCACGCGATCACCGTGCCCGCTTCCTCGTCGGGATCGGCGGCCGGATTCGCCCCCCGGGCATGGACGGCCTCCGCGCGCTCGACCGCGTCGTCGCGTCCCGAGCGCTCCCATGCCCGCTCGTCGACCGACTCGACCTGCCAGATCCGGCCGTGCGCGTCGATCCGCCGCATGGCTGCCACCGTCTCGCGGGAGGACGGCGCGTCTTCGTGCTCCGGTACCGTGAAGTAGCGCGTCGCGCCGAAGGTGGGCTCGTGCGAGTAGCGCGCCTGTCCGGCGTAGCGCCAGGTGAGGACGTTGCCGCGCACCCTGATCGACGGGTCGAAGCCCGCTGGCACGGCGTACGACCAGGTCCCGTCACCGTTGTCGACCACCTGAAGATCGGCCGCCGCTATGCGTTCGGCACGCTCGAAGGCGCGGCGATCGACGGTGCCGCCGCCGAACGCGCTCTCCTCGGGCCGCGACGACGGCATCGTCGACACGACGAGCGCAGCAGCGACGAGCGCGAGGCACGCCAGCCTCGCGGCCCGCGACCGGAGGGAAGGATGATGTGGATCGCGGCCGGCGGCGTGGTGGGGGATGCCCGGTCCAGAGCTCATCTCGAATCTCCTCGGTGCCACCGGATCGAGCGCCGGTCACAGGGGAGTTGCCGCGTATGCCGATCTCGCGGGGTAGGACCCCAGCGGCACATGGACGGCGCGCGACGATAGGCACTCGCAAACGCGCGGGTCAATCACATTCGGCATCACATTCGGCAAGCGAATTCCGTGCATGCCGCTGCCGATTGCGTGTGGCGTGCCGAGGGGCCGGATCCGGCCCGCGCGAAGCACGGGCCATGGTGACGCGCCCGCAACCATTCGTGCGGGACCGCATGGCACTCGCCCAAGCCCCTGCGGCCGGACACCGGCGCGCCGCCGCGAGCCTTCGGTCCGTGCGTTCCGACCGCCCCTGGCAGCCCGGGGAGCCGGACGAG
>Ga0172362_10000963_pt1 | contig 24338 bp, 37 predicted proteins | sample LakKivs1_kivu2a2_FD_114534 | JGI IMG/M metagenome (GOLD analysis project Ga0172362, IMG submission 114534) | Sediment microbial communities from Lake Kivu, Rwanda - Sediment s1_kivu2a2 | ecosystem: Environmental > Aquatic > Freshwater > Lake > Sediment | place: Rwanda: Western Province, Lake... | reverse complement strand
CTGATAAAACCTGGTCATAATATAAATAAACCTAAAATTCTCTTCAAAAAAATAGAGGATAAAGAAATTAAAATTCAAAAGAGTAAATTGAAGGAAGATTAAAATGATATCTTTTAAGGAATTCAAAAAAATGGAGATGAAAGTTGGAACGATAAAAAAAGTTGAGGAAATACCGAATTCAAAGAATCTTCTGAAACTTAAAGTTGACATAGGCGGAACAGTAAAACAAGCTGTTGCTGGAATTAAAGGTTATTATAAAACGAGTGAACTAGAGGGGAAACAATTTGTTTTTCTTACAAATCTTGAACCAGCAAAACTCATGGGTGAATTATCAGAAATAATGGTATTAGCTGCTACTGAAGGTGAAAGAGTAGTTCTAATTAAACCTGAGAAAGAAATAAGTAACGGGGCAATTATTGAGTAATCCAAAACTTGAATGCTAATCAAGAAACAAATATCGAGTTAGTTTATCGACTACTTTTCTATGTTCTGGCCAATTTGAACCATCCAAACAATATTTATGGTATGTAAGACTACCGTCATCTAATATACGTATATCATAAGATCTTCTAATAACTACTATCGGAAGCTTCCTTACATTTGTTTTTAGAAATTCGGGAGTAATACGGATAGAATGGGAGATACCAGATTCCACTAAATTATCTTCTAGAATTTGAACCCCAAAGTATCCCTCTTTTTCCAATTCTTCTAAATAAGGTTTCAAACCATCCAATTGTTTTTTTCTAAGGGGATTGCCTGATTCTATTACTATTGTATCATCTAATAGATTCACATCTTTTATTTTTTTCGAATATTTTTTACCAAAATTTTTTCTGAATTCTTCTAATTCTTTTAAAAAGTCATCTCCAACAAAAGCCATAAAATCACTCATAAAAATGAAGACATTAAAAGATTTAAATCTTATCGTGAACATTTTTCAATTTTTACCAAGTTTTTTATTTGTATAAATCAAATCTTAATCATGAAAACAGTAAAAGAATTCATGAATAAGAATGTAATATGCCTGAATCCTAATGACACAATTTTTGAAGCAGCAAAAATACTTTCACAACTGAACATTGCCGGTGCCCCAGTAGTAGAAAAAGAAAAAATAGTCGGAATAATCAGCATTTCAGATATAATTAAATTTATCAACATAAAGTTAGGAAAACTACCAAATATTGGCACACTCGGTCTATCTACACTATTACTTGTTTTACTTCAGATGCAGAAAATACATTCTGATTTCAAGAAGGAATTAAAAAAGATAACTGCTACTAAAATCAGAGATGTTATGTCCAAGAATGTTATAACTATTTCTCCATCTTCAACAATAGTAGAGGTTGCAGAATTGATGGAAAAACATGATGTAAATCGTTTACCTGTTGTTGATAATGAAAAAATTATAGGAATTGTTGCAAGGGCGGATATAATAAAATCGTTAATCTATTAATTTTGAAAAGAAAGAAAAGGAAATAAAAAATATTAAAAAAATTTACCATTCATCTTCGTCTTCTTCCCAACTCTCTTCCTCTTCTTCGTTGAACTCATCTTCGTCGTCATCGTCCCATTCATCGTCCCATTCTGACATGGCACACCTCTCAAAAACAACCTTTAATTATTTCATGTATCAAGGTTGTATTTAAAGTTATGCCAGTTGCTTTTTTTTACATCAATAAAAACCATTTAATGATACTTTAAACTATAAAAGAGTTAACATTTTTTTGCTCAAAAATTTATTAAAATTATAAGACTTATAATCTTACCATAAGAAACTTAAGTAGATGGTATGATAACTAAGGAAAAATTGCGACCGAAATTCAACCAAGAATGGGAAAAATATTATAAAGTCGATTTTCTTGTTAACAATGGTTTTATCAGAAAAATTTGTCCCAAATGCGGGAAAGCATTCTGGACTCTTCAAACAGATAGAGAACATTGCCCAGATCAACCATGTCAATTCTATGATTTCTTGGGAAATCCACCGACCAATAAAAAGTTTGATTATATACAATCTTGGAAAGTCATCGAAGATTTTTTTAAAAAGAATGGTCATGAAAGCATTAGACGTTATCCTATTGTTTGTAGATGGAGACCTGATTTGTTTTTCACTATAGCTTCGATAATAGATTTTCATCGTTTGGGTAAAGAAGGTGTATCATTTCAATTTCCAGCTAACCCTTTAATCGTGCCTCAGTTTTGTTTAAGGTTTAATGATATTCCTAATGTCGGTATAACTGGAAGACACTACAGTTGTTTTTGCATGGTCGGTCAACATTCTCTTTTCGATGGGAAACAAGGTTATTGGAAAGATAGATGCATTGAATTAGATTTCAAGTTGTTATCTGGACCTTTCGGCATTAACCCAGAAGAAATAATTTTTCTAGAAGATCTATGGGTCGGTCCTGGGGCATTCGGTCCATCACTCGAGTATTTTGTCAGAGGGTTAGAAATTGGCAATGCAGTTTTCACTGAATTCAAAACAATAAATTCAGATATAATACCGATGAAAGAAAAAGTTATTGACATGGGCGCGGGTTTAGAAAGATTCGCATGGGTAACTCAAGGAACACCAACATCCTATGATGTAACCTTTGAACCAATCTTACGTTACTTACGAAATAAAACTGGAATTAAATACGACACTGAATTTTTCTTAAAATATTCAAAGTTAGCCGGTTCACTCAACTTGGATGAAGTAAATAACATCAAAAAAATGAGAGAACAGATTGCAACGCAACTAGGGGTTTCCGTAGAGTTACTCGATAAAAATATCAAACCATTAGAAGCCATGTATGCAATATCAGATCACACACTCGGTTTAACATTTGCTATAGCTGACGGTCTGTTGCCTTCGAACGTTGGTGGTGGTTATAACTTACGCGTTATACTTAGGAGGGCATTAAGCTTCATAGATGATTTTAGATGGGACATCGATTTGGCCGATGTTTGTGATTTGCACTCTAAACACCTTAGAATGATTTGTCCTGAATTGTCTGAACACATTGATGAAATACAGAAAGTTCTCGATATAGAAAAAAGAAGATTTCATGAAACAAAATTGAGGACAAAAAGGATTGTAGAAACATTAATTTCCAAAGGAGAATCAATTGACGAAGAAAAGTTGATTAAATTGTACGACTCTGATGGCATAACTCCAGAACTAGTTCAAGATTTTATACAGGACTTAAAAATTCCCATTGACTTCTACGTTAAAGTGACTGAAAGACACATGGGTGAGAAAAAAATACCGATAATAGAAACGATTGACGTGAGTGGTTTGCCGCCTACAGAGCTCTTGTACTATGAAGATCCTAAAAAGATGGAATTTCAAGCAAAGGTTCTAAAAATGATAGATGATAAGTTTGTTGCTCTTGATAAAACTTATTTCTACGCTGAAAGTGGGGGTCAAAAATCTGACGTTGGTTTTATAGAAAATTTCCCGGTATCAGATGTTCAAATAGTTGGTGATGTTGTTGTTCATAGAGTCATGGGAAAGTTAGAAGAAGGAAAAATAGTCAATTGCCAAGTCAATGAGTACAGGAGAGATATTTTGAAAAAACATCATACAGCTACACACATAGTCAATGCTGCTTGTAGAGAACTTCTTGGTAATCATGTTTGGCAGCATGGCGCAGAAAAAACTTCAGATAAAGCAAGGTTGGATATAACTCATTATGAACCATTGACAGACGAGCAAGTAGAGAAGATAGAACAGAAGGCGAATGAAATAGTTAGGAAGAACATACCTGTGAAAATAGAATTGCTGCCGAGAGCTGAGGCTGAAGAGAAATACGGTTTCAGAATATATCAAGGTGGGGTTGTACCTGAAGATAAATTGAGAATTGTTTCAATCGGTAACATAGATCATGAAGCTTGTGGAGGAATGCATTGCGAAAAAACTAGTGAAGTTGAGTTCATAACCATATTAAAAACGAAAAGAATTCAGGATGGTATTGATAGAATTGAATTCACTGTTGGGCCAGTTGCTCTGAAATACCTTAAAGAGAAAGAAGCTTTATTAAAAGAAACTGCAGGATTGCTGAAAGTAAAAGAAGAAAAAGTTCCTGAGGCTGTCAAAGAATTGTTTGAGAATTGGAAGACAAAAAGAAAAGAATTGAGAAAATTAAGGAGAAAGTGATAGAATGATTTCAGAAAAAGAAATAAAAGAACTGAAAAATAAAGAAAAAATTCTTAAACAAGCCACAGAATCAATCAACATTCAAGAAAAAGATTTACCAAGAGTCGTAAAAAGATTCTTGGATGAACTAAAACAATTCGAAAATGAAATCAAATCCATTGAAAAGTGAATCATTTTTTATAATACGTTTAAATATTTTAACGTTCTACCAAATTTCATGGGTAAATCAGATTCCATCGATCTTTTATTATCTACAGAAATTGGGAAAGGTTTATACAGAGAATTGCAAAATTCTTATGAAAAAATCTACCTTCAAGCAATTAAAATGATGAAAGAGAAAGGTGAACAACGTGCTTTTGGAGATTATGTGATGGAGCATGTTCCAAGAGAAAAGTTACGGGAATTCATATTATATCATTCTATAAGTGAACATGAAATTCCCAGGACCATTGATGGACTTTTACAAATGGCATTCAACTTACATGTAAATTGTTTTTCTGAAGAAGCAGTAAATGAAATTATACTCTATACAGAGGAAAAAAGAAGAAAAAAAATAATTGAAGAATCAAAAAGTATTGTAAAGAAAAGAGGGCATAAAGAAATTACATTGGAGATTGTTAGAGAAGCTGCTTCTAAACTTATTTAATAATCTTATAATTGACTGGTCAAACACCATAAAGGTCTTTGCAACAATAAATTACAAACAGCTTCTTCAGTCTGGTTTACAGTTGGTTTGTTTATAGTTTTTTGACCATTCAAACTAACGATATTTATTTTGTTCGATGCTTCTAAAGTTATTTCTTGCAGATATATCTGCCCATCCGAATTTTGTGTAATTCTCTCTAGGTTGCTCTTAACATCTATGCATTCAAGACAACCTGAGGAATAATCGTACTTTATTAAAGTATAACCTCTTTGCATCAGGTAAGTTTTTTGTTGTTCATTCAACTCATAATTTAAGATTTTATCTTGTGGTATCTGAAGTTGATTTCCCTTTTCACCAAAAAGACTCATTATCCCATAGGCAAAAGTGGAACCAAACATTAACACTATAAAAAATAATGCCATTATCTTCATTTTTTTAGTTATCATAGGAGATTACCATGTATTAATCGTTTCACAGTTTGAGTTAACTTCTATGAAATGATGAGCTCTTCCTTCTTTGAATGCACTACATTGATTTTTTGGGTCATCATCTACATTTTGTCGTGGTTTATGAGCAACATCGCAAACCCAATCAGGTGTATCTGGTACAGGGTTCAACAAACATGGTCCATTGCTCAAGTCTTTGCCAGAGTTCAACCAAGCTCTGCATTCGTTCACGCAGGCTGAAGTAGCTTTGTCAACATCTGTTTGTGTTCCTGCCTGATTGATACAACCACTCAACAAAACAATAATTGCGAATGCTAAAATTGCCAACACTGATTTAATTTTCATGATTAAAATCTTGATTAATCAGAAATAAATGTTTTCCTCCTCTATCGAATTACTCTACTCTTGGTTCTACTTCTCCCCTAAAAATCTTAGCAGATGGTGGGGTTAATATAAGATAATCTTCATCAACACCGATTATATCTCCGTTCATTGCAGTTGCAGTTCTTCTTAATCTTTCAACACATCTCTTTAATTCGCCTAAGTCTCTTTCTTTCAATTTTTTTATTCTTAGAAACACGATGTTTCCTTCTCTCAAGTGTTTTTGAACTTCTTCTACGTCTCTGTAGTCTTGTAAATTTTCAATTCTAATATTTGCCCTTCCTCTTTCTTCACTTTCAGTTGATATTTCAATAAATTCTTCCTTATCTTCTGATGGTTCTTCTCTTCTGAATATTGACTCAAAGACCATGGCTTTCACCTCAAATCTGGATTTGATACTTAAACTTAAATAATTATATTTCCCTCTTTACAGTCTCTAACATGCTTACGATATTCCATATTTGCGTTCTTGTGTGCATTGGCATGTTAGGGTCATTGGTTATTTCATCCAAAACAGATATAGCCGAACTCAACCTTATATCCCAACTATCATCAATATTTTCAGTTAATTCTTTCTTCGCTTCTTCAGCTGCAGATCTGATATTTCTAGGAACTGTTCTATCCTCTATGATTTCTGTTAAAAGTTTCACTATGGGTTCTATGTTTTTCATTTGAATCACTCATTGGTTCATCATCTTTTTTAATTTTGGTTCCATCTCCTTTAACTTATTTGTAATTCTTTCTTCGGCTTTTTCAAGAGTTTTGGTCCTCAATTCGTAGTTATCTTTTCTTTCTTTTAATTCAGTTTTTAATTCTTTTAAATCTTTTTGTATCATTATCGGACCTACTATTTTGTAAGCCTGCTTTTCTGTACTTGCTTCCAATTCTTCTGATGCTTTATCTATCTCCAGCATCTGTAATTTTAAGTTTTCTTTTTGTATTAGTATTGCTTGTAATTGTTGTTGTAAACCCTGGAATTGTTCTAAAAAATTCCTATCTTCTTCTGTTACCATTTTTGTTCCTTCTTCTCTGTTAGGGTTTTCACGAGGGATAAATATGAATTGATGACAGCTTTTAAATAACTTATCTTTTTTGATTCAATTTTGATGATTAAATCGTTTTTGTCTGTGCTCAGATCAACATTTATATCTCTCTTGTTTTGAACGTCCGGCAATAAACTTTTTTTGATGATTTCTGGGTCTTTACATTCTATCCTTAGAGTTGCTTCCATTTTTATCTGAAATATATAATAGAAACAGATTAATAGGTCTTTGCTTTCTAATAACTTTCATATCTATGGTAACTTTAACCAATTAAATGTCAACAAAAACCTTAAGACCTTATTCATCGTTATTTTAATTTGTGATTGATATCTCAAAAATTTCTGAAACTTCTGGATTAAGAGCATTGGATGGGGAAATGTATTTTCCTGATGATTTGAGTGAAATAATAGATTTAGAACGGAAAAATTTGCTACCGCTCGAACAGCAAAAAGCTTTGAGTGAATTTATTGAAGTTGTAAGAAAACTCAAAGATGATATCGGTTTACAACTTTCATCTTATGGAGATTTCTGGAGTGATTTTGCTTCTCGTAAAGTAAGAGTCGATGAAAAAACTTTTAAACAGATCGAAGGTTACCTAAAGACTTTAGGAGTACCATATATCAAGGATGAAAAATCAATAATAGTCGACAAATATCATCATGAAGCATATTCTTGTGGTAGTTCCACTTGGCTTCTTTTTACTTTAAATCAAGAACTGCAAAATCGGAAAAACTAATTAACGCCATTCTTTTTTGTAACATTATGGAATTTAATTAAAATTTTGTACAGATTACGATGTTTATCTTGCCTGTACTATCTTAATGACATCAACCAATTATCATCCAATTGTTTTCTATATTTTTAAGTATAGAAATTAATTTATAAAAGGAAGAATAAAAAATAATTATGAAACAACCAATAATGGCTCTCAACGAATTTTTGCAAACCTATCCAATTAAAACTCAAGAAAGAATTAGTCTTTATTCTAAAGTTATGGAACTAAGATCAAAATATGGTTATGGTAGTAAGAAGATTTCACGATTACTAAATGTTTCTCGCCACAAAGTCGAGGGTTGGTTGTATCAAAAGAATATGCCTAGACCAATTAAAGCTCTTGACCTGTTAAAAAAATTAGGATTCGAATTCCCCTTAAATATATCTAGAAATCAGAAGTTCTCAATTTTTCTCAAAATATTCGCATTCATATTCGGAGACGGGGGCATTAGTAGAGATTTCAGAATATATTTAACTGGAAAGAAAGAAGATCTAGAAGAATTAAAAGAGGAAATAGAAAACGCATTCCCTCTAAAATGTAAAATCTTTGAAATTAAACCCATGAACACTAAAATTGGATCGAGGTTGATTAAAGGTAGAAGTTTTTCTCTTGACATTCAAGGTCAAGGAAGTCATATTTTGGGAAGGTTACTTTATGCTGCAAAAGCTCCTATAGGAGATAAAGTCATTACACCATTTTTAGTTCCTCATTGGATTATGATTAGTCCTACATGGGTAAAAAGACTGTTCTTGGAAGTTTTATTGGGTAATGAACTCCAAAAGCCTTCATTAGGTTATTATGGTTGTCATTTTGGAGCTGTTCAATTTCGAATGGTTAAAATTAAAAAATACGTTAAACATCATAAAAAATTTTTAAATCAAATCAGAAAACTTCTGAAACAATTTAATATTCAAACAAGTTCTGTCAAACAAGATAAAGATAGAAGAGATAGGAAAGATGGAGAAGTATCAATTCCAATGTATTTTAGAATACAAAAAAATAAGTTGAATCTTCTAAGATTCTATAAACAATTTAAATTATTTTATGCTCAGGAAAAACAAAGAGTTTTTGATGAATCTGCTAAAGCTATTAAAAATAGTTTACAAAATGAAATTGAAAAAATAAATCTCTTTTACCAAACACATGAATTGGCTGAATTAGGATTAGGTTGCAGAAGAATCGCTAGAATTTTAGGTGTACCAGAAAAAAGAAGCATGATTGATAGTTGGTTAAGATATTCACAAAAACCCATTTACATAAACCAAAAAGAAGAAATAGAGAGACTTCTAAATGAATAATTCTATCTAGCTTGTACTCTCTTAACTACTTCGGGCCTTATTTTGACGAATATTCTCTGGGCCTTAATGGATTTATACCATTCAAGTATACCCGCAATAAGGGCACCGAATCCTTTCTTCCGTGGTATCGATTACTTTTTTACATTTCAAACATTTGTACGCCATAAAAATCACTCCGTGACAGATTCAGTAGTCGGAGAGTATGCTCCTCCAGCAAATTTAGAGTTACATCTACTACATTTCCATATGCCTGCGGATAATCTTTTCAACGATTTACTTTTACAAGAAGGACAAATATAAATAATTCTTTGTTTTCTTTCAATTTTTTCTACAGCAACTTTTACTCCCCTACCATATCTTGCACCGAACCTGCCTGTAGAACCCACTTTTTTTGTCATCAAATCATCTCAATATCTTGAAATCTTTCTTTTTTACTATAGCGTCTAATATCTGTTTTAACTTAGTATCATCAATAACAGTCTTAATCTCACCATTCTGATAAGCCTGTAAAAGATATAGTTCCAGTTGTGATGCTAACTCAGGTTTTACTAATCTGATTCTTCCCAGCCTTTCTACCGCTTCTTTCGTTAATATCTTTCCCATAACGGCCTTTTTTAATTTTTCTATTTCTTGAAGCTGTTCAAGCTGTTCGGGGGTTAAGTAGTCCATTTTTTTACCTCTTTGATTATATCATTCACGAATCTCTTACCACTTTCACTGATAACTCTACCACTCTTTTTGGGCTTTTTACTTTTTTCTATTAAACCTGCTGCTTCTAGTTGCTGAAAGATTTTTCTTATTATGGTACCTCCAGATTTTCTAAATCTCTCTGGTTTATGGCCTCTGTCTTTTCTCCCACCATAATAGGTTCTTAATCTCTCAACACCAACAGGACCATCCAAATAAATCCTTCTAAGTATCGATGCTGCTCTAGTGTACCACCAGTCACCTTGCTGTGGAGGGAACTGTCTGCTTGATCCAGTTTTTGCAAAAATTGCCCAATTTGGTGGTTTTACACTCTCGATTTTTTTCAGTTTTTCTTTACAAACTTCTATGAATTTTTTTGGATCCACATCTTTCATACTAAACACGCGTCCTTCCAGATAACAGTATATAGGCCGTTATGTTTATAATCATAATCAACCCACCGACCATTAACAAAGCCACCAAAACTATTACTGGTAATGAACCAAGTGTACAGATATTTAAATTTTTATTCGTTTCGCATAGCTTCATTAAATTCGAAATATTGTCAAAAATGTAGAATAGACCAAAAACCGCTATAAATACAGTTGTTAAACTTATGCTTATTACTTTCAAATTAAAAGCCATCTTATCTCCATGATATGAATATGTTAAAATTGTGTGAGTGTGTATTATTATTTTTAACACAGGCGCCTATATACACTTCCACAATTCATACATCTTATTTTTATAATCTTTTTTTGTGAATCGACTTTAATTTCAGAAGTTTTTTTTGGTATCAACAACTGATTGCAATTTTTACAAAATTTTCTTTTTTGTCCCTTTGTTAACCTGACGTTACACCTCTTTCCTATATTTCTAGCAAGTTCTATATACCTTCTACTCCTTTCAGGATTTTTCTCCAGTTCCTTTTCTGCCAGGCTGAAGAGTATATCTATCCTTTCTCTAGCGATTTTCACTTTCTCTAACGATAAACTTCTTTTCTCTCGTTTTTTCATTCCAACTCAATATAAAATAAGCGTTTTAAGATGTTATAATCTTTAAAAACCTTATTGCGAAACCTTTAAATATTTAACGGTAAATTCTTCACTATATGATAGTAAAGCATCCCAAATTTATGATGTTTTTAGTTACTTCATTATTCCTATTAATAGGGTTAATTCCTTCTGTTTACGCATCTGGAAAATGCAACCTTGACATTTATGCATGGGATCAGGATAATAACGCTTTAGATGCTGATGTATACGTTAATGGTTCCTACAAAGGTTATAATGATCATATAATGGTTGAAGTTGATGCTGGCACTTATATCGTGGAAGCAGCAAAATCTGGTTACAATTCAGATTCTGAGACAGGAACATGTGCATGTGACGAAACAAAAAGGATAGATTTAAAACTAAGTAAACAATTTGAAGGTATTACAATAGAACTAGGCGACTTAAATGTCGACCCGGATGAAATATGCATAGATGAGGATAAAACCATTGAACTATCAATTCCTGCGACCTTAGAGTCAGGTCCTGATAACACAAGAATAACTGCAAGGTTCTATGTTGAGGATAACAGTGATTGGGACTACATAGGTAAGGATGAAAAAGAATTGGATAAGGATCAAACAAGAACTTTTGAAATCGATTACGAATATTATGCTGATGATTTAGATGAAGGTTATCATGATATAAAAGTCGTTGTTACGGCTGAAGATGTTGGAAAAACTGAATATGCTGATCTATATGTTAAGGAGTGTGACGGGTATTTAAGAGTTAACGTTGGCTTTATAGATTTGTATCCATCAAACCCTGATAAGGGGGATATAGTTCAAGTCAAAGTCCCTGTAACTCTAGAATCAAGTCATGATTCGGAGAGAGTTTATGTTTATGCTTACATAGATGGCGATAAAGTCTACACAACAAGTAAAATCCTGGATGAAGATGAAACTGAGAAGTTTACGTTTACATTCGATACTGACGATTATTCAACTGGTTCTCATACGATTCGTGTAACAGCAAAAGTAGATAGTGAGACAGACTCTTCCTCAAGATCTTTCACAATAGGAAAAGCATTTGCTAAAGAGCCAGACCATTGTTTATCGATCGATAGCATAAAGACAGATAAACCTTTACAACCGGGTGAAAGTGTTAAATTATTGATAAATGTGATGAGCTGTGGAGATGCTGATGAGAATGAGGTTAAAGTCAAAGTAGAAGCCTTCTCCAAGACATACATTACTGGGTTCTTTGATATAGTTTCAAGACAAACTAAAGAAGCCTTCATTCCGATTTCGATTCCTGATGATGCCTTAGGCAAACAAACTATCAAAGTGACTGCATGGAATGATGAGACATCTGATACATGGTCAAAGGATTTTGTCGTTTCTACAGGAATTCCATTCATCGAGATTAAGAAAGAGTTTGTTATTGAAGAATGTAAGACTGAAAAAATTACGTTTGTTTTAGTCAATACAGGACAAGTTTCAGATACTTTTACACTCAAAGTTACTGGTCCTGTAGCTGAATGGATAACTGGAATACCAGAAGCTGTTATACTAGAACCAGATGAGAGGAAGACTATAACTGCTTATGCCTCTGTTCCATGCGATACCGAACAAGGATTTTATGAGTTCACTGTAACTGCTGAAGGTTCGCCAAAGTATTCTGCAACTTCAAGCATACATGTTGTGAAACCATGGGCATGGCCTATGCTAACTTTACCGACAGGATTCTTCTGGTTTGCAGGAATACTTACTTGGTTACCTTGGTTGTTGCTTCTATTGCTCATAATATTCGTCCTATTCTTGCTAGCTGTTGTTGGCGGGTCATCTTTAAACAGTAGACGTAGACCCATGTTTGACTGTAAAAATGGATGTAAATGTTGATACTATGCTGAGTCCTACTAAGTCATTAAAAAACTATATGAGAGAAAAAGGATCAATAAATGTACTAGATGCACAAATATACTTACTAGGTTGTGGGCATGATGTAAGTTACGAAATGGCTGAAAGCATGCTCAAAGGATTATGTCAAGAAGGGTTTGCAAGACATTTAGGTTGTCATGATACACATGGTTCACCAGTGTACGAAATTATAGAATGAGTATTTCTAATCAAAGCCTCAGACGGGATTTGAACCCGTGGTCTCCGCATTACCAGTGCGGCGCTTTAACCGGACTGTAGCTACTGAGGCACTGATAAAAATTCTGATTCAAAACTTATAATTCTATTTAGTAACTTTTTCTAGGATAATATCTTTGAAGATGATAACTTTATCTCCTTTATTCACGGAAACAGAAGGATTCAATTTAACATGAATTTTCCTATTCTTGACATCCACTACTACTTCTTTTTCATCGATATCGACAACTTTTCCTGTTAATGTCAAACACATACTATTAAAATATCACAGGAATTATTTAAAAATTCCCGTAATGATCTCACAGTATCGGTCATCTTAATTCTAGAAAAAATAAATAATTGGTTTTCTACTAAATATTCTAGATAAAAATGACAGATGAGTTAGATATAGTTATTACTTCTGATGAATCATGTATGATGAATCATCAACTATCGTTTATGGCTGGTTTTTTAGCGTGTATGCCAAGAGATAGAATACCAGCTCTTCTAAGGGGATATATAGAGAAAAAATTATTCACACAACCAACAGATGCTAATGGTATAGTAGAACTAGCTACACTACCACTGAGGAGACTTGAGGCAGTTTTGTTAGAAAACGGTTTTAAGGCAGTTATTTGTACCCCGAGAGCAGTAAAAAATTTTAGAGCAAAAGTTTTCGCTATCTCTTCTATGGACCCTTTTGGTATTGGACCAGCCAGTTCAACAATGACGAGTTTAGCAATGAGTAAAGAACCATATAACAAGTATTATTTTCAAAGACTCATCAGAAAAGTAAGATTATCAAATCCAACTTCAAAAATACTGGTTGGTGGTCCTGGAACTTGGCAATTTAATCTTTTCCCAGAAGAGATTGAACATCTCGGAATAGACTGTGTCGTATTTGGTGAAGTTGAAAATATTGCCAAAGAATTATTCAATGCCGCATTAAATGGGAATCTATCAAAAAAAGTTTACGGTTCACAAGCAGAAAATATAACATCGTTAAAAGGGCCTTGCTATTGGGGCCTAACTGAAATCGGGAGAGGTTGTGATAGGATGTGTAGTTTCTGCGATCCCAGTATGAAGAAGTTTAGATGGTTCAGTTATGAACAAATAATGGCAGATGTCAAGACCAATATCCAAAATATGAATACAAAGGAAGTAACACTGCTATCAGAAGATGTGTTAAGATACGGAACAAAACCAGGCGAATGGACGCCGAATGAAAAAGTTGTAAAACTAATAAAAATGGCAAATAAAGAAGCAAAAAAGAAAGATAAATTAATTTGTTTCACCCATGCTTCACTAGCAGCTGCAGCAGCGGCACCAAAAATAGTTGAGAAAATATCAGAAGAACTTAACCTAGGAGCAGGAAAATCCGGAGGTTTTCAAGTGGGATTAGAAACTGGCTCGTTGAGAATCATAGAAACTTATATGAAAAATAAAGCCAAACCTTGGGAACCAAAAGATTGGTGTTATGTCGCTGAAAAGGGTTTTGCTTCATTAACAGAAAATAATATAATCCCGTTTGCTACAATTATCATTGGTTTAGAAAAAGAAACAGAAGATGATGTCATAAAAACAATAGAACTCGTTGAAAATTTAGAAAATTATCCATCAATCATCATGCCTTTATTCTTTGTCCCACTCGGCACATTGAAGGAAAAAAAGGCGTTCGATAAGAAAAAAATGACAGAGGCTCAAAAAGATCTGCTAATAGCCTGCAGTAAACATACTACTAAATGGGGCAGGAAGTTTTCAGGATGGAGCGGCAATATTTCTTCAGTTGACAGATTTATACTACAAGTTGGAAGCATATGTCTTCTCGAATCATTAAAAGCTTTAAAAAAAGAAAATAAATTTTCAAAGGTGAAGCTAGTTGAAACATTTCTGAAAGAAACCATGAAATATGTTTTTAGCAGGAGTCGATCCTTATCATTTAACTAACTTCTTTCTTCTTAAAACAGAATACTTTGAAATCGCAAAAATCACAGAGTTTTGATTCTTTCTTTGGGAATTCGTCAACTACCGGTTTCTTCCCCCTGATCAAATCTATATCCTTCTTTATCTCTTCAATATCTCTTTCAGAAATAGGATAAAAAACACTTTCTCCAGTTCTCAAGTAATAGAAAGATATGTGTTTTGGTAATTCTTTGAATATTTCTTTCCATAAAAATGCATAAGCTTTACCTTGTTTTAAATGAGTTTCTGGGATAAAATGAGGCAATGAACATTTAGAAGTCTTGTAATCGACTATCGCAATACCTTTACCGAAAACACTCATTGTTTTGTCTACAAAACCTGCCATATCCCCATTTTCTAACTCCAGTTTCATCTCCATATCCTTGGGATAGAAAAATCTCTTTATATCTTCTTCAAACCATTCTGAATTTCTATCCAATTCTCTCATCTTGTTAATCAAAGAAAATGCCAACTTTATCGCATAAAAATCTAAGAATTCTTTAGTTTCTTCAAAAAAATTTTCTTTTTGTGTTTGATCTTTGAAGCAGTCATCATAAGTTTTGCCAATCTGTTTCCACTCAGTCTCTAAGAGTGAGAATAAGATTTTCCTAAACTTCTGCCAAAGTTCCTGCCAATTATCTCCCTCTTCTATATCAGTCAAATCAACGAAAGTGAAGAAATGCTCTAAAACGCGATGAGTAATTTTTCCTCTTACCGTGGATGGCTTAGGTTTTTCTTCAATACCCCGAATATGAATGTAATAGAATTTTCTTGGACATTCATAGAAACATGCTATACCAGTCGGGGAAAGTCTAATGTTATTCTGTTTTTCCATAGAACCACGAGTATGATGTTATTATGTTTGAACTAATTAATATTATTGTTTTCAAATGATTAAATCAGTAAATTTTTATTCTAGGAGAATTTATAAGCCAATAATTCTTTAACAATATCAATTTCTTTTATCCTATACTCATAACTATGTTCTACTTTATTTCTTTCAACAAGACCACTTCTGTACAATTTTGCTGCATAACCATCCGAACTGTCCAGCCATATCCAGTTATCGCTAGGAGCTATCGCATCATGATTAATTAAATCTTCAAGATGTTTACGTGCATGAAAATTAATTCCTCTTTTGGCCATTATTTCAGAGAGATCAATCCCAGGAAAAAGACGTTTGTAGGTCTCATCAATTTTTTTATTGTTTCATCAATTTTTTCATTGGTTTCCTTTTTCAGTTGCTCAAGCCTAGTTTTTGCCAAATATAACTGTAACGCCATAATGATTAAACGATGCATTGAAGAATTTAAATCTATCCAAACAACCCAGAATCAGATAGATTTTTAATTTATTTTTTGATAACTTCTGCAATATCGACTAAAACATCTTCAGGGTTTGCAGCCTTCACAACTCCAGATGCAACTAGGACCCCTACAGTTCCTAATTCTAATGCTTTTTTGACATCTTCACCGTTTGTAATCCCAGCACCACAAAGAACTTTAATATTACGATTGATTTTTTTAATTTCATTAATTGTTTCAGTAATAACTTCTGGTTTTGTTTGGGATACAGACACACCTGTCCCTATGAGTTCTGGGCATTCATAAGCTATGAAATCTGGAGCAAATTGTGATATAGCTTTACTCTCCTCAACATTACCTGAGCAACAAACAGAAATCAAATTATATTTTTTTGCCAATTCAATGCATTTTCTTATTTTTTCCAAGTCTAACTTTCTTTCTGAATGATTTATCAAACTCCCGACTGCCCCTGCCTCTTTTATCGATAATGGAGAAACATGTCCTGTACAAGCTCCTACGTCAATCGGATCTATATGTTGAGCAAAAACCGGTATTTCAATTTCATCAGCTATATCCTTAATATCAACAAATTGTGGAACGACTGAAATGTTCAGCGCGTATTCGAATGAAACGAATTCACATGTTTTTGCTAGTTTAAATGCTCTTTCTCCTGTTGCCTCTTCATAACACTTAAAGTTGACTAAAATTATTGGAAGTTTCATATTATCCCCATCATTTTATTTCGATTAGCTTTGCTTTCTCTTTTGACTTCTGAACTTTTAATACATCACCAGTTTTTATAGAGATCACCCTCTCGTCATTGTCTGCTGTAACTAAACCATAACCTCTGACGACTTCTGCTTCTACGATAGAGTCATCGCTCAATATCAAAGGTTTCATTAATTCCTTAGAATTGTTGAATGCTAAACCCAGACCTTTGGAGAATTTCTTTCTTGTGATAGAATAGAAATAGGCAGTACTTCCATAAGGAGTAGCTACTACGATTCCGTCTCCAATCATCAAATCAGACACAACCTTACCGTTGACTTTTATGCTCAATCTGATAGTCTTGTTCGGAATTTTATGATGGATACTTATCTCATTCAAACCAACCAGCTTTCTCTTATAATCGTTGTTAACAACACCTTCGACTTTGATTTCTTCTACTACTTTGTATTTTTTTTCTTTCAATGCGTTCAGTACTTTAGAGAAATCATGTTCTCCTATTTTACACTTTTCACAGATTTTACTGTGTCTTATCATAACTCTAGGAATACCAGGATAGATTCTCTCAGCATAAAGAGCTGTGCCATCCCCACCGAAAGATATCACAACATCAGGATTTTTTTTGTCCAATTTCAAATCATATTCAGGTAATTTACTTTCAATCAACTTTCTAGCTAAACCGACAACAGCTACTTTCATTATTCAACCACTTTCCATAGATTTCTTAACTCTTTCTTGCGCTATTTCCATCGCTGCATTTCTTGGGTTTAATTTTTCCTCCCTAGATTTTTCTAGAACAATTTTAGTATTTTTTCTAATTTTCTCTTCAACCAATTTAAACATCTGTTTTGGAGTTCCACCGATATACTCAACATAAGATGAAATAACACCACCAGCATTGGCAACAAAATCAGGTACGACTAAGATTTTTTTCTCATATAATATTCTTTCAACATCATGTGGGATTGGTATGTTTGCACCTTCAACGATTATCTTTGCTTTAACTTTATTAACGTTCTTCTTAGTTATCACATCAGGTACGGCCGCAGGAATTAGTACATCAACAGGAAGTTCGAACAACTCCTCATTCTTCAATACTTTACCAGGTTTATAATTGACGACCGTTCCTGTCTCGATTTTAACTTTTGAGAGTTTATTAAAATCAATTCCATCTTTGTAATAAATACATCCTTTCGAGTCTGAGGTTGCTACTATCTTTGCACCTTTTTCCCATAAGAATTTAAAAGCGAACGATCCTACATTACCAAACCCTTCTATTGCTATAGTCATATCTTTTACATCAAAACCTAGATGTTCGATTGCAATGAGTGCTGAATGATAAACACCAAAACCAGTCGAGCCAAGTTCATGTGGTATTCCACCAAGTTCTTTTGATTTTCCTGTGCATGCTTTCATCGATCCATTTGCTTCTGCAAACCATCTCATCTCTTCTTCACCTGTATACATATCTGGAGCAGCAACATACATAGAAGGGCAAACAGGTTTTAATGATTTAGAGAAGGCTTCAACAATTGCTTTTTTTTGCACTTTTGTCATTTTTTTACTATCACCAATTATTCCAGATTTTGCTCCACCAAAAGGCAAATCAGCTAAAGCACATTTCCATGTCATGGCCCTTGCCAACCTAAAATCTTCTCCCACATTCACGGTAGGTGTAAACCTTATTCCTCCTTTACCCGGTCCTCTACTTGTATTATCAATCACGAGAATTCCTTTCATTCCAGTTTTAGGGTCGTAAGTCTGTATTATTTTTTCAGGTCCCCATTCATCCGAAAAATCTTTTAATTCCATTTTCACCCACCAATCTCTTTGAACTTCCTCCAATCTATGATTATTTCGGCTTTTATTCCGTGTAAATAGTTGTAAGCATTTAAACCGGCTTTAGCTCCTTCACCAGCTGCTACTACTATTTGCTTGAAAGGTGTATTTGTTACGTCCCCAGCAGCGAAAACACCAGGACGAGAAGTTTCACAATTTTTGTTGATTATTATATAATTGTTTTTATCCAATTTTACTAAATCCTTCACAAAATCAGTCTTGACATCAGAGCCAATCTCCACGAATACACCATCAACTTTCAACTCTTTTTTCTCTTTAGTGTTAACATTTTCGACTATTATGGATTTCAAAATTTTATCTCCTTTGAATTCTACTGCTACATGACTTAAAACCAATTCAATATTATTTCTTTTCTTTACTTTTTCGACTTCAGCTTCAAACCCTCTGAATTCATCTCTTCTATGAACAAGATAGACTTTTTTAGCAATCTTACTCAACAATAAAGCACCATCTAAAGCAGCATTTCCACCGCCGATTATGGCCACAGTCTTATCTTTGAAGAGTGGTGCATCACATGTCGCACAATAAGAAACACCTTTCCCAGTAAACCCTTTTTCACCAGGAATGTTTAGAGTTCTGGGAATTTTTCCAAATGCTAATATCACTGTTTTTCCTTCATAACTTTTTTTAACTGTTTTTACTATAAAGCCATCTTTTTTTGGTGTTATTTTAACGACTTCTTCAAAAATCACTTCTACACCAAAATCTCTAACTTGTTGTTCAAACTTCTTAATCAATTCATAACCTTTGATCTTTTCAAAACCAGGATAATTTTCTACATGAGGCGTTTCTGATACTTGGTCACTCAACCCCTTACCCAAAACTAGAGTTTTCATGTTTCTTCTGGATGCGTATATAGCAGCTGTCAAACCGGCTGGTCCTGCCCCAACGATTATTACATCGTACATAAAGTCACGTATATTATCTATTAGATTAAGAATTTTTATTTTAATTTTATTACATTTGGAATCTCATTTATTAAATCTGATGCCATCAGTCCTTCTCCGAATTTCTTCGCAGCCAAATCCCCAGCTGAGCCATTAATGTAACATGCAGCACAAGCAGCTTCAAAAGGATTGACTTTTCTTGCCAATAAAGCGCCACAAATCCCAGTTAACGTGTCTCCAGTGCCCCCAACAGTAAGGAAAGGATTTCCAGTCTTATTTATCGCAACTTGCTTTCCGTCTGAAATTATGTCAACGTATCCTTTCAAGAGAATGATACAACCCAATTTGGGAGCTTCTTTTTTAACCATGTCAGTTCTTTTCTTGATATCTGTAACTGGTTTTATTCCAGTTAAGACGTAGAACTCATTTGAATGTGGAGTAAGTATGAAATTGTCTCTTAATAATTTTTTTTCGGCAGCGACAGCATGAATCGCATCTGCATCAATGACACAAGGCAAAGTCAAACCTTTCAATATTTTTTTAACTGTAGTCAATGTTTCTTCGTTCCTTTCCAAACCACCGCCTATGGCTACTGCATCGGAGTTTTGAGCCAATAAGAAGATATCGTCTAGATGACTTTCGTTGAGATAATCACCTTCTAAGGGATAAGTAATCAAATCTGGTGAGAAAGAAGCTATTATATCTGCAGCCCTTCTAGGAGCGGCTATTGTTACTAAATCCACGCCAGACCTGTAAGCGGCTAAAGCGTTGAATGTCGGTGAACCAGAATATCTTTTGCTGCCGCCTATTACCAACAAACTACCGAAATCACCCTTATGGGACCATTTTTCTCTTGGCTTGAATATTTTTTTGATCAAACTTTTATCGACTGTTTTCATAGAACCACAATAATATTTTCTCTGGGCTTTTATTAATCGTTTCGGTCCTCGATTTTATCTAAAAATAACTTCTGGATAAAAAGTCTAAAACGTATCTAAAAAGAATTAACTCTGAGTTTTGAGTAGTTCAGCTAGACGTTCTCTGGCATCTCTGTAATCCCGTACTACAGGCACAAGGAATTGATGTGTAACGCCAATCGTATGATTGACTATCTCGTTTGCATGTTTATATCCATCATTTATATCTTCCCAATATAATTCAGCTATGATATCAACATCACCAGTAACTATACTGGCTGATCTAAATTCTGGACTAAGATAATCCATCTTGAGTATTTCTTCTTGAACATCTTTGGTACGCTGAGGCATTGTTTGAATAAAAACGAATGCATCTGGTCCTCTTATCTGGTCAACAGATGAACGACCTAATCTTTCACTCATTTCTATATAATGTGGATTTAATTTTTCATTTAAAATGATGAAAGGCATCAAACGTCTAATATTATAACATCCTGGGACACTCGGTCTTTTAATACTATAAATTTTATCTCTAAGTTCTTTTTCATTTTCTGCCCTTATTTTAACTAATAGGGAATAAGGACCGATAACTTTAAATGGAGAAACATCAAGAAATCTGTCTGATAAAGTCTCTATTACTGTATTATTAGCTCCAGGTTTTGTTACAATACCAACGTATGCATCTATCGCTTCGTTCATCAAACCACCTATAAAATTAAGGAATAGTTAAGGATTAAACTTTAACCGTAATTAAACCTCAAAATCATTTTTTACCCTTTACCCTAAAAAAACTATATTTATTTAAATCTATTTTCTATTCTTCTTTGTATGGATTTAACGAAAATCTTACTTCTTTGTATACTAATCGTAGCTGTAATTAGTTTGGGAGTTTTAATAATTGAACCTAGGACTGAAACAGTAGAAAGATATCCTGAATACGGCGATTTTAGAATACTATCTGCTGGAGAAGGCGAAGAGCCAAAATACTTGATAGATGTTAATGGAGAAGCCAAGATAAGTGCGGATCCTGAAAAAGTTGAAGTCTACTTGGGTGCTGAGACAACAGCTTCTACTGCTAAGAAATCTCAACAAGATAATGCCAACATAATGCAGGAGATAAGAAATTCTTTAAAGTTGATAGGAATATCTTCTGATGATATTGAAACTACTCAGTATACTTTAACTGTAGTTCAGCATTGGGATAAAGACACTGAAAAATATGTTATCACAGGCTATAAGACTACTCACGTAATTAAAATAGAATCGACTGACATCAACAAGGCTGGGGATATAATCGATAAAGCTGTTCAGAGTGGAGCTAATGTAGTTAACAATGTTGTTTTTAGCCTAACTGATGAGAAAATTGAAAAAATGAGATTGGAAGCCTTAAGAAAAGCTGGGCTCAATGCAAAAGAGAAGGCAGAAGCTATAGCAGGTTCTTTAGGAGTTAAAATAAAAGGACTTTACCATGCTAGTGAGAGTTATGTTTATTATAGCCCTTATATTCAAAGAGGATATGAAATGGCTGTTGCTGGGGCAGCGGCACCGACAGAAATATCGCCTGGTCAGATAGAGGTTAGTGCTTCGTTGAGTGTGAGTTACGAGTTTGTTTAAAACATAGAAAGAGCTATTCATCAAACAATAATAACATCATCAAATTTTTTCATTATGAGACTGTAAACCCAGTTACCATCATAAACACGACGGCCTGTGGAATCAATCCACTCTTCCCCCAATGCAAATTCTAAATCCCGTTTTTGACGTATATAATTCACGTAAGAGAAACCTTCAAATTCGGGTTTTTTAGATATAAATCGCCCATCAGGACCTCTAAATGGATAATCAACTGGTAGAGCTTTTAAAGCCTCTTTAAGAAAACTAAAAATCTTTTTAGAGGGTATTTTAGTTTTTGGATTAACACTTCCTTGATAAACCATCTGACAGATTCCTATAGATTTATCGAGTGTGATAACACGTTCAAGACGTTCCACTCCTGAAAACACAACATCTCCAGCATACTCATCAGTAAAACGCCATATACCTCTTCCACAAACATACTTCTTTGTTCCATAAGGAGTATCTGAATATTTCCCGTCACCAGCGTAAGCTTCTAATTTAAATTTACGGAGTAACTCACCTAATTCTTTTTGGGAGATTTTTACCAAAGTCATGAATTCATAGTTAAAAAGTTAAACATTTAAACTCTTCTCAAGAACAAAAATCTGTCTTATCTGTATTAGCAATAAGAATTTAAAATTTAGATCTCATCTTAGATTTGGTAAAAATGGGTTTAGATAAAGCTGCAAAATTTAGACTTGAAAACAACTTGGAAATTAATGATTTAGTCTTAGTTCTTCTAAAAACAGAGGGTTATTTTGACCCATGGTATGGGTTAAGAGAAGTTTGGCTTATGGATAAAGAGCAAATGGAAAGAAAGTTAGGTATAGCTAAAAGTCTTTCAAACGAGGAGAAACGTGAAATTTACAGGAAAAGTGGGTATATGATGGTTCACATGTTTGGCGGTTTTTATGTGGGGGATAGACAAGATCTAATAAAAATAATACCCTTTTACGGTCTCCAACATGAATATTCAGAATACTTTGTTATACCAGTTGATGGAGTAAAGGATATCATACGTGTTCCATATTTCAGAAAGATAGATAAGAACCGTGAAATATTTACAGATATTGAAAAAGCGCTTGATAGAAAATAATAGGATTAAAGACTTTTTGGACAATTTGTTCGAAAGATATGCTGGAAAAGATGTTATTCTAATTGGGTAAAAAATCAAATTAAAAGAATTTAAGTTTTAAGAATTAGTTCTAACCATGGGAGAAATAAAAGAAGTAAAAGCGACTGAAATTCTACCCAAGAAAGATGGAAAAAGAGTTTTAGTATACCCTGCTTGCAGGAAAGATAGGGACTGGATAAATTTTTTCGATCCAGATTTTTTTGTAGGAATAGATTTAGGAAAACTTAAAGAAGATGACTTTAAGAATTGGGGAAATAACCCAGAATTAAGACTTTATGGAGAAACAGATGCTATTAATCCTCCAGAAATTCCCAAAGCTGATGAAGTCGTTTTATTACTAAAACATTTTTTTCTTATAGGATGGTCTGGAGATACGAGACTTTCGGGATTTACTGAAGAAACATGGAAAGAGTACCAACAAAAAAATTTGATTTGTCTCAGAGAATATTTAAAAACTTGTGAAAGAAGCGCTTTAAAAAGGGTTTTCGTAGTCGATTTTCATGGTTACGATTCAATTATCATTCCACATGGTTATCGTAAACTTATTTCATCCACACGTTCTGTTGATTGTGGTGAAGTTTATGTTTGGTGTAATTCTCGGCCATGTGATAAAGCACCGCCTCTGTTTAGTTGGGAAGAAGTCAAGAAAAGCACTGGTTATTTATGTGGTGTTGGTGAAGGAACAACTATACTAGGATATAATCGAAATTTTCCTGTGCCCACTTTAATCACTTATGTAAAAGAAAAATAATATTTAGTGAGAGAAAATGAAAGTCGTGAATATCACTTATTTTGTGCATAGCACCTCGGAATATAATGAAAAGAAAGTACTCGCTGGATGGTATGATACAAAACTATCAGAATTAGGTAAAAAACAATCGCTTGAATTGAGAGAATTAATAAAGGATAAAAATTTTGATGTTGTTTTCTGTTCGGATTCGAAAAGAGCGGTTGAAACTGCAAAGATTGCATTTAAAGGGAAAGCTAAAATAATCAAGGATAAGAGACTGAGAGAATGCAATTATGGGGATTTTACAGGAGCTCCATTTAGTGACCTCGTGGTTGCTGATTCAGTTCTAAAGTATGTAAATAAACCATTTCCAAATGGAGAAAGTTATAAGGATGTTGAAAAAAGAGTGAAAAGTTTTCTGAAAGATTTGTTAAAAAATTATTTAGGAAAGAATGTCGCTATTGTCTCACATAGAACACCACAGCTAGCATTAGAAGTTCTGTTGAATGGCAAGACATGGGAACAGGCTATTGAGGAAGATTGGCGTTTTAAAAAACCAAAAATATGGCAACCTGGTTGGGAGTATAGATTAGAAGGATAAAGGAATAAGAAGGATTTGGATATTTTATGTGGATTTAATAAAAATCATTTTTTAT
>Ga0172362_10000960_pt1 | contig 24352 bp, 20 predicted proteins | sample LakKivs1_kivu2a2_FD_114534 | JGI IMG/M metagenome (GOLD analysis project Ga0172362, IMG submission 114534) | Sediment microbial communities from Lake Kivu, Rwanda - Sediment s1_kivu2a2 | ecosystem: Environmental > Aquatic > Freshwater > Lake > Sediment | place: Rwanda: Western Province, Lake... | reverse complement strand
TTCAGTGCTCCTCCGAATCCTGTAATTTCATGTCCCTTGAAATGGCTCATGGATATAATAATATCTGCTTCTGCCACGGCAGTGCCTATTTTTGCCGATTTCGAATATTCCATGTCAAGAACGATTTCCCGGTAATCGGTTCCTTTAATGCCGTCGGCAATTATTACAGGGCACCCCGTGGCAAGGGGATTATAGCCATTCTCAAATGCTGCTTCGAGATGTGAGGGACCATTCGATCTTAAGCCATAATAAAGTGTATTGCAATCAGTTAAAAATGGGATAGCCTCTTTTGATTTCAGGAATTTTACTATTGTTGCAGCATAGTTCGGACGCAGGTAAGCAAGGTTTCCGGGTTCGCCGAAATGGATCTTGATCGCGACGATTTTCTTTCTGAAATCTATCTTTTCAATGCCCGCCCTGGTAATCAGGATCTCCAGTTTCCGCAGAAGATTCTGTGATGGTTTTGTTCGCAGGTTAGTAAACCAGACTTTTGATGATGCCATAATCGAATATTACTTTTCTGCGGTCAAAAGTAGCATAAAAAATCTTACTCCCAAAGGAATGGAAACCGGCCGGATCAGAGAGACAGGATTATCCTGTGAACTTTTTCTATCAGCCATTTTGGAGTTGAGGTGGCGCCACATACGCCTGCCGATCTTTTACCTTTAAACCATTCTTTTCTGATCTCATCCGGCGATGAAATAAAATGTGTTTCCGGATTGATGCTTTTGCAGACTGAATATAGCATTTCCCCGTTAGAACTCTCTTTCCCGCTGACAAAAATTACAACATCATGCTTGCCTGCAAATTCTTTCAGATTGGGTCCGCGGTTTGAAACCTGGCCGCATATCGTCCTGTTTATCCTGAGAAGTATATCCGGGTCGGCCCCTTTTTCTTTCATGCCTGATCGGATCAGTCCTGCAATGTTCTCGTAGTCTTTGAGATTCATGGTTGTCTGCGAAAAGAGTGTCACAGGCCTTGTCAGGTCTATTTTATTGACCTCTTCCGGACCCGAAATGAGTATGCCCGTCTCTTCCGTCTGGCCCAGAAGACCGATTACTTCCGCATGACCGGGTTTTCCGAATATCACAACCTGTCCGCTGATCTCGTCTGCCTTCTGCCAGGCCGTTCGTATTTTGGACTGGAGCTTCTTCACTATCGGACATGTGGCCTCTATGATGGTTATATTGTTATCTTCAGCGATTTTATAAGTTTCGGGCGGCTCACCATGAGCCCGTATAAGAACCTTGCAGTTTTTTAGTCTTTTGAATTCGTCATAATCTATGGAAACGAGCCCGAGCTTTCTGAGACGTTCAACTTCCATGTCGTTATGGACTATAGGCCCGAGGGAAAAAACCTTTTCGCCTCTCAGCAAAGCTTTCTCCGCTATTTCGACTGCATTCTGAACCCCGAAACAGAATCCCGACTCACTGTCAATTTCAACCACCATGGAATTTCTTTTCTATTATTTGCCTGACCCAATCCATCTGTTCTGCAACTGTCATCCTGCTGTTATCAAGAACCAGCGCATCGTCAGCTTTCCTCAGAGGGCTTATATCCCTGTTTTCATCCGTAATATCCCTTGCCACTATGTTCTGCCTGACTTCATCAAAATTCACGGATAATCCCTTTTCAAGAAGTTCATTATATCTTCGTTTGGCCCGTATATCGACGGAAGCTGTCATGAATATTTTCACATCGGCATCCGGGAAAACAACTGTCCCGATATCGCGTCCATCCATTACTATTCCCCTGAATACACCAATCTGACGCTGAAGCTCAACCATCCGCATTCTTACTTCAGGTATCTTGCTTATGTCGCTCACAAAAGCTGACACTTCGATTCCTCTTATCTCTTTCTCAACATTCCCGGAATTAAGGAAAGTCTCATATTCGGCAATATCCGGATTATAAACAAACTCAATATGTATATCCTTGAGAATTCGGACAATACCCGGCACGTCCATAATGCCTTCACCTGCCAGACCTTTTCTCATACAGTAAAGAGTGACAGCCCTGTACATGGCCCCGCTGTCGATGTAAATATAATTCAGCTCTTTGGCAACGGCTTTGGCAAAGGTGCTCTTCCCGCAGGAAGAGTATCCGTCTATTGCTATAATTAGTTTTTTATTCATCTTCAATTTATTTCCGGAACCTGTTGTAAATCTGATCAAGTCTGATGACGAAAGAAACGTGGCTGGATGAACCTGCAAGATGATATGTAGCCCTTCCGAATTCAATATTCAGGACAGATGTATTTATTCCGAAACCCCAGGAGAATCCTATAGTTGAAATGTTTGACTCAACCTGGAGTTCCCTTCTTCTCTGGTAATTATACCCAGCGCTGAAATACAGGTTTTTATGAGGAATAAGTTCTGCTCCTACAATTATATGGCGCATCAGGTTTTCGAAAAAATCAGAAGACTGAAGAATATTGGTTTTAACCAGCGATGTGTCGAGGTACTGATGTGTCATATCAAATTTTTCTAGATGCCTGGCGGTGAGTGAAAACCTTAATGGCGCATGCGCCAGTTTCTGCGACATCCCGGCCAGAATCTCAAAAGGCAGCGGAAGCCTCTCTTCTCCTGCATATTGTGTTATCTGAAGACCTGCATTTCTTATTACCAGTCCGGCAGAAAAAAGCCCTGACCTGTTGTGATAAGCGGCACCCAGATCAAATGCAAATCCTACGGAATTATATTTTTCAAGGAATGATAGTACCGGTTTGAATGTTATACCTACAGATATCAGTGAATCGATATATCTCGAAAAAGAAAATGAAAATGCATATTCCGAAGCTGTGAATTTCCCGGTAATCACGCCTGAAGGATCTGTTTCGGTAAAAGAACCGTAATTCAGATATGTTATTCCTGCTGCAAAATTACCTGCTGATGATGACTTCGGTGAGTATAAGACAGATCCGTAGTTGATTCCGGCAAAGTAATTGGAGTAATTCAGGACAAGGCTTCTGTTCATTGAACCGGTAAGCAGACCGGGATTATGATATATCATGTTCAGGTTATCGATATTCAGGGAAACGTTTGCACCCCCCAGCGATGAAATCAATCCTGAATGTGTAAGGTTCAGGAATTCGTATGTGTTGTCACCTCCAGTCTGTGCTTTCAGCAATGGAGAGAGAATCATCAGAACCGATATGAACAGAACCTTTTTCAATGTTGACAGGCCAATATTCAAAAATAGCATTAATTCAGATAAACGCCTAAATCATCTAAATTATTATTAATGAATATGATATATTCAACCTGGTAAATCATGCAGTCTTACCTGTCAGGGAAAGTGCATCATCGATTTCCTTCCTGTGACCATTTATCTGCGACATGAAAATCCCGGCAATAACTATTATCATGCCTGTAATATTCTGCAGTGTAAGTTTTTCTGCAAAGATCAGGAATGAAAAGAAAGCAGTAAATATCGGTATGAAATTGGTGAATACATTAGCCCTGCTTATCCCCATATTTTTTACGGAGAACGCGAAGAAAATAAATGCACCGCATGATGCGAATAATGACAATTCGAGTATGGGAATGAAACTCTTGATGACAAATGGTGTAGAAATGAGATGATGGAAATCGGAAATGATAAATACCGGCAGAAAAAGCAGGGATCCGATAATGTTTTGAACATTTACGATAAAGACAGGACCGTAACTGAAGACAAGCTTGCTGAGAGTAAGATTATATCCAACTGCGGAGAAAACGGCAAGAAAAAGGAGAGATAAGCCTTTAAGGCTGAATGATAGTGAGCCGTTTTTATTAAGGATGAAAATAAGTATTCCTGCAAATGAAATAACGATCCCGGCATAATTGATGATCTTCAGTCTCTCCCTTAAGATCAGCCATGCCCCCAGAGTGGCCAGAACAGGAATTGTGGAGATGATTACCGATCCAACTGTGGCAGAGACATAGGTGAGTCCGTGACTCTCGCCGAGGAAATAGAAGAATGGTTCAAAAAGAGCAAGCAGTAAAAAAAGCTTCCTGTCCTGTTTTTTTATTTTCACGAATTTCCGTGTGATAAGAAGAAATGCAGATAAAAGGATGACTGCAATTACGAGCCTGAAGAAGACGATAGTAATAGGTCTGAACGCTTCATTTGCCATCTTGAACCAGATGAAAGACAGTGACCAGAAGATCATTGCCATTATCACGGCGCCATATATCCGGATCTGTTTACTCATTATCGCGCCGCGAATTTATGTTTATTATTTCAAAATATTTCAATAGCTGCAGGAAAATCGAACAAATAGATTTTCGACCATAAAGCTGTTCTCTGTATAATATATTTATTAATAATCTATAATAGAAATATTTACACCTCTGATTTATTTCGAACATGTTTAAAAAATGAATTGACGATGATTTGAAAGTGATACATAAATTAGTATATTTGCCGCCTCCGGGAAGGAGAAATTTATTTTTAAACTACAGTAAGATCTTATAAATTAATTATATACAGATGAAGATTCTTGTTTGTATCAGCAATGTTCCCGACACGACAACTAAAATCAAATTTGCTGAAGGGAATAAATCTATAGACACCACAGGCATCCAGTGGGTAATAAATCCCTGGGACGAACTTTCACTTACACGTGCACTTGAGCTGAAAGATAATCCGTCTTCAGGTGTAAAAACAGTCACCGTTGCTCATGTCGGCCCTGTTTCTTCTGATCCGACAATCCGCAAAGCCCTCGCGATCGGTGCCGATGACGGGATAAGAGTTAATGCCGAATCATCAGATGCTTATTTTGTTGCTGTTCAGCTTGCTGAAGCGATAAGGAAAGAGCAGTTTGATATTATAATTTGTGGTATCGAATCGAGCGATTACAATGGATCAGTTGTAGGTGGAATGATTTCGGAACTATTGGATATCCCATCCGTGTCTGCTGTTTCAGGATTGGATGTTGAAAATGGGCAGCCTGTAATAACACGTGAGATTGACGGAGGAAAGGAAATACTTACCGTACCATCACCATTTGTCATAATCGTGCAGAAAGGAATAGCAAAAGAACCCAGAATAGCGTCAATGCGCGGTATAATGATGGCCAGAACTAAGCAGGTAAAGGTTGTGGAACCAGTTCCTGTTGAACCTCTTACCGGCATAATAGTTTTTGAGAAGCCAAAACCTAAGGGAGCTTGTAAATATGTTGACCCGGGAAATCCTGCACAGCTTATTGACCTCCTTAGAAACGAAGCAAAAGTAATAGGATAAATATTAATTCAGAAAAAATATATACTATGTCAGTATTAGTTTATACCGAGAATTGGGAAGGAAAGTTTAAGAAACTCACTTTTGAATTAGTCTCGTATGCCTCAGGGATTGGTGAAATGCTTAATACGAAAGTAACAGCTGTTTCTATAGGGAATGTGGATGAAGGTGAGTTGAAGAAGCTTGGAGACTATGGTGCCCAAAAGATCATAAACCTTAGAAGTGGACATTTATCAACACTTGATAATCAGACTTATACAAATATTATTCTTGAAATTACCAGGAAAGAAAGCGCCAGTATCATTATTTTTTCAAATAATAATACAGGGAAAGCTATCGCACCTCGTTTGGCTATCAGGTTGAAAGCCGGTATCGGATCAGGTGTAAGCAGGCTTCCGCTCAATGTGAGTCCATTTACTGTATACAAAAAGGTATACTCGGGGAATGCATTTGCACATGTGGTTCTCAAATCGGATGTGAAGGTTTTGACCCTTGCCCAGAATTCATTTGGCCTTGTTGAAAGAGCAAATAATGCTATGATAGAGAATGTTGAGCTGACTGTTGATACATCTTCAATGAAAACTTCAGTCAGGGATGTCCAGAAACAGGCAGGAAAGCTATTATTGACTGATGCAGAGATCGTTGTATCAGGAGGAAGAGGAATGAAATCTCCTGATAACTGGGGTCCGATTGAAGAACTGGCAGGACTTCTAGGTGCTGCTACTGCCTGTTCCCGGCCGGTAGCTGATGAAGGATGGCGGCCAATCAGTGAACATACTGGGCAGACCGGCAAGATAATTGCTCCCAACCTGTACATCGCAGTTGGCATTTCAGGGGCAACACAGCATCTGGCAGGGATAAGCGGATCAAAATGTATTGTCGCAATAAATACCGATAAAGATGCTCCTATATTTGAAGCTGCAGACTACGGAATAGTCGGAGATGCTTTCAAGGTGTTGCCTAAGATGATCGAGGCAGTTAAGGCGATGAAATCGTAATTTCTCCTTTTATGATTATCAGCATAATACGAAAAAACCTGCTATGATTCCCAACTTGATTTTTATTCTGGTATTCTTGTTTGCCGCTGGATTATTCTACTTCAAGGTTCGCACCATTTCACATGATATAAAACTCGGGAAACCGATTAAGATTGTAGACAACAAGCTTCGCAGGTGGAAGCTTATGGCTAAAGTTGCAATAGGTCAGTCAAAAATGATAACCCGACCGGTTCCGGCGTTAATGCATATCTTTGTTTATGTTGGCTTTATCGTGGTTAATATAGAAATGCTGGAGATTCTCATTGATGGGATATCAGGAACACACAGGGTTTTTTCTTTTACCGGAAGTCTGTATCCTGTATTGATATCTTCCTTTGAATTCTTTGGAGTTGCAGTTGTTCTTGGCTGCATCGTATTCCTTTCAAGGAGGAATATCATCAGACTTAAAAGGTTCTGGAGCAGTGAAATGAAAATATGGCCGCGCACAGATGCCAATATTATACTTGTCACGGAAATTTTACTGATGAGTGCAATTCTTACCATGAATTCAACCGACGGGATTCTTCAGATTCGCAATAATCCTCATTATCCGGCTGTCGGATCGTTTATCCTCAGCGGATTATTACAACCACTGTTTTCAGGATTATCCGACGGGACACTTATATTCCTTGAGAGATTCTGCTGGTGGTTTCACATAGTCGGCGTTCTGGCATTCCTCAATTATATTCCCTATTCAAAGCATTTTCATGTTTTTCTCTCATTCCCGAATGTCTATTATTCAAAGCTTGATTCACCAGGAAAGATAGCTCATATGCCCTCCATAACAAAAGAAATTAAAATGATGCTTTCAGGGAATGTTGATTATAATTCTGCAGAAGGTGGTGAGGATATAGGACAGTTTGGTTCTAAAGATTGCAGGGACTTCACCTGGAAAGTCCTGATGGAGGCATATACCTGTACTGAATGCGGCCGGTGTACATCAAGTTGCCCCGCTAACCTTACAGGCAAGAAATTATCTCCGAGGAAAGTAGTGATGGATATTCGTGACAGGCTCGAGTATTTAGGCAGGAATATAAGGAAATACGGGGCTGAATTCACTGATGATAAATCATTGCTCGATCTTGTGACCGCAGAAGAGTTATGGGCTTGTACGACATGTAATGCCTGCGCCATTGAATGCCCTGTTAATATCGACCCGGTTGCAATGATAGTTGAGATGCGCAGGTACCTTGTAATGGAAAAAGCCGCTGCACCCGCAGAACTGAATGCGATTTTTTCTAACATTGAGAATAATGGAGCTCCCTGGCAATTCTCTAATGAAGATAGACTCCTTTGGGCTGATAATATTGAGCTTATGCTTAAATAAAGTATTAATTTGTTAATATCATTAATGGAACGCCAAAAAATTGAAATTCCGGTAATGTCTGACCTGTTTGCCAGAGGGAAAAAACCCGAATTCCTATTATGGGTGGGTTGTGCAGGTGCATTTGATGACCGGTATAAAAAGGTCGTAAAGGCTTTTGTGAAGATTCTGGTACATCTGGAAGTCAATTTTGCTGTTCTTGGAAAAGAAGAATCATGCACAGGCGATCCCGCAAGGCGAGCCGGCAATGAAATGCTGTACCAAATGCAGGCATTGCGAAATATTGAACTTTTCGAAGCATATGAAGTGAAGAAGATTATGACAATATGTCCGCATTGTTATAATATTTTCAGGAATGATTATCCTGATATGGGTGGTAAATATGAAGTGATCAATTACCTGCAATTTCTGGATAATAAAATAAAAGAAGGAAAGTTAAAACTATCATCAGAATCGTTAAATAATATATTAATTACTTATCATGATCCGTGCTACCTGGGGCGGGCGAATAATATCTATACCGAACCTCGCTCAATACTTAAGAACCTTACTGGCAATTTTGTAGAAATGCACAGGAACAGAAGATTTGCATTGTGCTGTGGAGCAGGCGGTGCCCAAATGTTTAAGGAAGCCGAAAAAGGAGATAAGGAAATTTTTATCGAAAGAACTGAGGATGTTCTGAAGACTCAGGCATCTGTGATAGCAACTGCATGTCCTTTCTGTATGACCATGCTGACAGACGGACTGAAATACAAAAATAAAGAAAACGATATTAAAAACCTTGACATTGCGGAATTGATCGTTCAATCGTTAGGATTATAATATATATAATAATATAAATATAAATATATATAATAATATAAACTTACACAAATGGAAACCATAAAAGCCCTTAAGAGCGGAGAATTTCTTGTAAGTGAAATTGAACCGAAAGATGTTTTTATTCCTGAGGAATTCAATGAAGAACAGAAGATGATTGCCAAAACCTGCAGAGATTTTCTCGAAACTGAAGTATTGCCCAACATGGAAGCTGTTGAAAAAAGCGACAGAGAACTGATGAAAAGGATACTTAAAAAGTCCGGTGAACTTGGATTAATGGGGATTTCTGTTCCTGAGGAGTATGGCGGATTTGGCCAGTCGTTTGTGACTCAGATGCTTGTTGCTGAAAGAACAGGTGCAGGTTGTTCATTTTCAGTAGCTTATATGGCTCATTGCGGTATAGGAACTCTTCCAATAGTTTATTATGGAAATGAATACCAGCGGCAGAAGTATGTTACTAAACTGGCTACCGGCGAGTTTCTTGGATCATATTGTCTGACTGAACCGGGAGCAGGCAGTGATGCAAATGCAGGAAAAACAGCTGCAAAACTTTCTGAGGACGGGAAACATTATATCCTTAACGGGCAAAAGATGTGGATCACAAATGCAGGTTTTGCCGATACATTGGTCGTTTTCGCCAAAATAGATAACGACAGAGTACTCAGCGCTTTCATAGTCGAGAGTAAATATCCCGGTGTTGTTATTGGACCGGATGAACATAAAATGGGAATTAAAGGTTCATCAACTGCACAGATATTTTTTAACGATGTCAGAGTGCCTGTGGAAAACTTACTTGGAAAAAGAGGTGAGGGTTTCAGAATAGCTCTCAGCATTCTTCACATGGGACGTATTAAACTTGGAGCCAATGTTATCGGTGCTGCAAAACAATCGATTAACGATTCAGTCAAATATGCAAATGAAAGAAAACAGTTTGGGGTGCTGATTTCAACTTTTGGTGCGATAAAATACAAACTTGCCGAGCAGGTGATTCGTCTGTTTGCAACAGAATCCGCTGTTTACAGAGTAAGTAAAGATATTGATAATCTGATTGATATATTGAAAGTTGATTGCGGTGACAAAGGTCGTGCATCAATTGAAGCTATCAGTCATTATGCAGTTGAAGCAGCCATCTTAAAAGTGGCAGGTTCAGAGATGCTTGATTATGTTGTTGACGAAGCTTTGCAGATACACGGAGGAATGGGTTATTCAGCAGAGATGGCAGTTGAAAGAAGCTATCGAGATTCCAGAATAAACAGGATATTTGAAGGAACCAATGAGATTAATCGTCTTCTTGTTGTCGACACTGCCATGAAACGCGCCATGAAAGGTGATTTTGATCTTTTCGGAAAGGCTGAATCTCTGTACAATGAACTGGATAAAATCACTGCCGGCGGACAAGCTGGAGAAACTTATTTTGCTGAGAAACAGAGATATATTGCCAATTTCAAAAAAGTTATCCTGATATGCATCCATGGTGCTGTCAAACAATTTGAGAAGAACCTTATAAATGAACAGGAGGTCCTGAATAATATTGCCAATATGATGATGGAAACCTATGTTTCCGAATCACTTGCCCTGAGAACAGCCAAACTGGAAATGCTGAACGGTGAGAGGCAGGCATACAGGGATATCCTTGATGTTAATATTTATAATACTTCCGGACTGATCAGGAAATCCGCTTTTGATGCGGTTTATTCCTTCGCGCCTTCTGACACGGCTCCGCGATTGATCAAAGCAATAGATGAACTGACTCGTGTCAAGGGTATCAATGTGAAAGATGCACGAAGAAGGATTGCAGGCAAACTTATTGAGGATAATTCATATAAGTTCTGATTTTTTCTTTAAAATTAATATCACCCGGAGCGGTGATATAAATCAATTCTCAATATGCTAAACAGCATGCGGGAGACCTTGTTTTTCATTCACGCAGGAAACTGAAAATCTGTCCGGCGGAATATCTTTGTGAATTAATTAACAGTAAAAAAATGAGACTGGAAAAGAAGATAAAATTCCTGTTTGCAGTCATTCTCCTCCTGGCATCTGTCGCTGGATTCTATTCCTGCGAGAAGTATAAGTTTATTCCTCCCGCTGTTGATCCGTCAGCAACATGGCATCTTCAGGCAGATATTCAGCCAATATTCAACGCCAGCTGTATTTCCTGTCATGGCGGTGCGTTAGCTCCGGACCTGAGGGAGGGAAAATCTTACCAGTCACTCACAAAAGGAGGGTATGTTGCTCTTCCTGCAGAAAGCAGTAAGTTGTATGCTACCATGAAGGAGGCAAGCCATCTGCCACGGTCAACAGAAACTGAAAGACTTAAAATATTGTACTGGATAACCCAGGGTGCACAGAATAATTGAATGAACCCTGCAGCTAAAACATCATATTATGAAGAAATTAATTCTGATTATTTGTTTATCGGCATTTTTAACATCTCTTTTTTCACAGGAAGAAGCGCGGGAAGAAAAAAGTTCAAAACCGGTACGGTTCACTTTTGGAACATCAATACTAATTGATAATCATACTGTTGCAACACCTTATAAAGGAGGACTGGAACTGGAGATACATCACCGCTTCAGCCTGATTGAAAATTATCACAACCTTTTTGGAATTTATGGTTCTGCAAATACCAGGATAGGCCTGAACTATGGAATAAACGACAGAATCATGGTTGGTGCAGGAACCACAAAGGATTACAAGCTCCAGGATATTCAGTGGAAATACCTTATTCTTAGGCAGACTGAAGATAACAGCATGCCCCTTTCACTTTCATATTATGGGAATGCAGTACTTGATCTCCGGAAGGACGATGCTTTTGGCCCTGAGGCATCATACAGGCATATACACAGGCTTTCGTATTTTACCCAGTTCATTGCCGCCCGTAAAATAAATGATATGTTTTCAGTACAGATTGCTCCTTCTGTTTCATATTTTAATTCAGTCCCGCAGTATACAGATACCACAGGATATAAAAACTTTAATATAGGATTATCGGCCGGAGCTAAAGCAACATTTTTTGGGGATCATTCACTTATTGTTGAATACGATCAGCTGCTTACAAGACAGGATCTTGATGAGCAGCCGAAACCGAATCTTGCCGTAGGCTGGGAGATAGGTACTGCCACTCATACATTCCAGTTGTTTGTTGCAAACTATTCTCATGTCATAAATCAGAGAAACCTTGTATTCAACACCAATGATTTTGTTAAAGGTGATTATCTTGTAGGGTTTAATGTTACGGTAAGATTTTAACAACAGTTTACTAACAGATGAAGTATCCAGCCTTGCAGTTTCTGTTTCTGTTTTCGTTTTTCATAGTTGAAGCCAATGTATCGGGTAATCACCTGCAGGATGTCACTCCCCCGGATACCAGTACCTATATATCACCTTTCGCGGAGGAAAACGAACTCTGTTTTAAATGTCATGGGCAGGAACGGTATGAATACATGAACGAAACCCTCGGCCGCCAGGTTAAGTCGCTTATGTTTGCTGAAAGGATTGTCGACAGGAATGAATTCTATAATTCCAATCATAAGAGCTTCAGCTGTGTGGATTGTCATTCTTCTGAATATGTCACTTTCCCTCATCGGGGAGAACTGAGGATGGAACTGCAGTATAACTGTATAGATTGTCACGGAGGCGATGATATGTACTCCAGTTTCAATTTTGAGGTAATTGAAACGGAGTATAAAGAAAGCGTGCATTTCAAGCTTGAAGAGGAGGGATTTACCTGCTGGAGATGCCATGATCCACATACTTACAGGATAAACGTACGTAACAGTGAAAACCTGAAGGAAACAATCCTCTACGATAATAATATATGTCTTGAGTGTCACTCGGATTACAGCCGTTTCAGACTGATGTCTGACCGGGATGAGATCAATATTATTGAAAAGCATGACTGGCTGCCTGGTCAGGCTTCACATTTCAGAAGCGTCAGGTGCATAGAATGTCACACCAGGATAAATGACACTATTCTTGTCGCACATGCTATTTTACCAAAGGATAACGCGGTAAAAAAATGCAATGAGTGCCATTCATCAAATTCAATGCTGATGGCATCTCTTTATAAATTCAGATCCGTCGAACAGAGACGTGCAGGCGGATTCCTGAACGGCATTATATTAAATGAGTCGTATGTGATAGGCGCCAACAGGAACGAATATCTGAATATAATCAGTATTGTTCTTTTCGGCGCGGTTGTTCTTGTGATTTTTATCCATATCTTTTTCAGAGTGATAAGAAAATAAATTCAAATTAAAGAATATGTATTTATATCCGTTATGGATCAGGCTCTGGCATTTGCTGAACGCAATTCTGATTATTATTCTGATTGTGACAGGGATAAGCATGCAATATACCGGCAGGGATGGATCTGTACTGCTTGTTGGTTTTGAAAAAGCCGTGAAATGGCATAATGTTGCTGCCATTATCCTGACATTTGATTATCTGATTTTCTTCATAGGTAATATTATTACTACGAATGGTAAATATTACCGTATCGGAAGAAAAAACTTCATAGCCGACCTTGGCAGGCAGTTCAGACATTATGCTTTTGGGATGTTCAGGCGGGAACCTCCCCCTTTCCCTGTTTCAGAAGAAAATAAGTTTAATCCTCTCCAGAAATTATCATATGTTCTGATTATGTATGTAGGACTCCCATTGATAATCATATCGGGTTTAGGACTTATGTTTCCCGAGATAACTGTCAGCAGGCTGTTTGGGGTAAGCGGCCTGATCCTGACTGATATTCTTCATATTACGATGGGATTCTTTGTTTCCGTATTCCTTGTGATTCATATATATACATGCACTCTTGGAGCAAAACCGACATCCCTTTTCAGGGGAATGATTACCGGGTATCATGTATCTGATGATCATTAGGCTTCCGGAATACTGTCACATTAATGTGAAAAAATGACATCCTCAAACTTTTGCATGATAATTGTATAATCAACTAAAAAACAAATATTATGAAGACATTCAAAACAATATTTTCGGGATCAGTAATTACGGTCCTCTGCATCTCATTATTTTCTTTGAACCTGAATGCCCAGGAGAAAAAAGTAAAACCCTGGGAGGTTCCGTCAGAATATAAAACAATGAAGAATCCTGTAGCTAAAAGTGATGCAAGTAATAAGGCAGGCCTGACACTCTACACCAAGAATTGCGCTTCATGCCATGGCAAAACAGGACTGGGTGACGGGGTTAAATCCAGGGCATTGAAGGATTTTGCCGGCGATTTTTCAAGCGACTATTATCAGAATCAGACAGACGGCGAGCATTTCTATAAGACCAAGTTCGGAAGAGGCGAGATGCCAAAATATGAAGGTAAATTATCCGATGAGGATATCTGGAATGTTGTTAACTATATGAGGACCTTCAAAAAATAATAAGAGAAAGATTCTGGTGAAATAAGAAGAGACGGCATGCATGCCGTTTCTTCTTATTTTATATACATATCGATCAGGTTTAATAGCCCATCGCGGTCATTGCTGCTATCGAATTATCCAGAAGTGTCTTGATATATCCGGGATTATGAATCCCATTGCTTCTGTCTTCCTTGATTGTATTATAGTTCAGGTAGGCCAGGACCGCATTTGCCTTAAAGGTCCCTGTCTTTGCTAGTCCTGTTGATGCATTATATATTCCGGCGGCTATTAGTTTAGCTTCAAGCTGTGAGAGCTTGCCGGTTACATCATTCGTAAGAGTGGTGATCTTTGTATTAAGAGCAGTAGCATCTGTATGGCAGCTGGTGCAGCCTGTCTTCAGCATAGTCATTGTCCCGTGACTGTCGTACCATATACCCATATTGTGTCCTCCTGCCTGATAGCCATACGGGGTTGACATATGACAGGTGAGGCATCCTGAAGCGGAGGAATGAGGATTTGTTGTCGGATATGCAGTCCCTGTCAGTTCAAATGGAGTCTTGCCAAGTATAAGATTGGTGTTTGGTCCATGATGAGGCCCTATACGGGTATTTGTGATCTGAAAATCAGCACCACCTGCAACAGGAGCAGGTGAAACCAGCCGCGATTGATGACAGAATGCACACTGGTTGCTGTTGCCTTTATCCCAGGTAACATCTGCTCCGGCATACTTGACATCCAGTACCTGTGCACCAGGTTTTGTAAGCGCCCAATCTTCATCAGTGTATGTATCATGTATATTGTGACATGTATAGCAGTTTATCTGCATCGGACTCAGAGGAACTGAGATGTCCGCAGCTGATCCTTCTGACACGTATTCCAGGAAACCCTGGCTGGTATGGCACTGGACACATCCGCTTCTGTTCGCGTAAGCAGCATTGCCTCCGGTCGCATGTGTCGATTCCTCCCATTGAGCCCGGATATTCTCAATAACGGCATCTTTATTGTGACACAAGGTACAGCTCTGGTTGGCATCTTCCCCTTTCGGACCCATCGGTCCCTCGCATGATGCAAATAAAAACCCCGTTACAACCAGTAATGCAAATGATCTTATGTGAATATTCATATTCTTGATTTGATAGGTTCTAAATTGGCCTGCAATCTATGAAAAGCTACTGTTAATGAATTAACAGCACACGTGTTTTTTACAATCCTGATCATTGATAGATATGTTGTTTGTTAATGATAAATATCAACAATCTGGATGATATTTATTATAAGTAATATAATTTTGTTTACTTTAAACCGAAATTTGAATACGTAAAGAAAAAAGGCATGACAGGTAAAAACAGAACTGACAGGCTCAGTAAAAGTCTGTTGGAGTGGAAGAATTTCACTCATCTCTCGAAAGCTGAAATTCAATATGTCAGTCAAAACATGTATGATGCCGTTTTTAAACCCGGAGAAATAATGCTGAAGCAGGGATCTCCGGCTTCGAATGCATTATTCCTGTCATCGGGATTAGCTAAAATATATATGGAAGGGGCAAACGGCAAGAACGTGATAATGAACATTATAAAGCCAGGGATGGTGATAACCGGGCCGGGTGTCTACTTTACCTCGCGACAAACTTATACTGTTTCTGCACTTACTGCCGTTCATGCCTTCTTTTTAAGTTTTGAAATATTCCGCCAGCTGCTTAAAAAGAATGGAAATTTTGCAGAAAGCCTTATTGAAGATATAAGTTCAAAATGGCTTGCAATGCATACAAGGATGCTCAGCCTCATACAGAAAAAAATGCCGGGAAGACTGGCAGAAGCAATCTTGTATCTGTCGGAGGATATCTTTGATTCTCATGAATTTGATATAATTCTTTCCCGGCAGGAGATGGGCGAAATGACAAATATGGCGAAGGAGTGTGTTGTCCGTATTATAAAAGAGTTTGAAGGATCAGAAATACTGATTTCCAAAGGATCCAGGATCAAAATCCTCGATAAAACAAAGCTGAAACTGATTTCCGAAAGGGGTTAATATTATTAAATAGTCCGACTGTCAATATGAAAATACTGAAATTTCTCTTCTCACCAGTTGCAATGGGTGGCCTGTTTTTAATCTTTTCAGTTGCTATGGCAGCTGCAACTTTCATTGAAAACGACTATGGCTCAGATGCTGCATATGGAATGGTTTATAACACAATATGGTTTGAACTGATACTTGTACTGCTTGTTGTTAATCTGACAGGGCAGTTTATAATTTTAAAGTTTTTCAGACGTTCAAAACTGCCTGTGACCCTTTTCCATCTTTCTTTTGTACTGATGATCCTTGGCGCAGGAATTACCAGGTATTACGGATGGGAAGGTGTCATCCATATCCGGGAAGGCGAAACAGAAAATATTTGTAACTCCGGAGATGATTATCTTGGATATATCATAAAAAACAGTAAAGGAGAAATCATTGCTTCTGATTCAAGGAAATACTCCGTGAATTCTTTATCTGCGGATAATTATAAACGAAAAATTAATGCAGAAGGCAATAACTATGAAATTGTTCTGGACAGGATAATCCTTAATGCTGCTGAATCGGTGGCAGAAATACCCGGTGGTGAGCCGGTTGTTTCACTGTTCATATCAAAAAGCATGCAGGGCAATGAGACCATTATTCTTCGAAAGGGTGAAACAAAATCTGTTTATGGACTTTCTGTAGGATTTGAAGCAAACGAGCAGAATGATATCAGCATTCGCAGTGACAGCGGGAAGTTTATAATGACCTCAGTTCACGCTCTTGGTCAGACAAGTATGATGACTAAAAAGACTGCCGTACTGGAAACCGGTACCCGGATCGAACTGAAACCGATGCAGATATTTTCACTTCAGGATCTTAGAATAGTACCTCAGTCGTTATCTTTTTCCGCTGCACTGGAAGCGACACGAGTTGATCCTGAAAAGCTGGTTACCAGACAGGATGCTTTTACATTCAGCGTGAGATCAGGTGATAGATCGGCACCTGTGACTCTCTGGAAAAAAGAGTCAGAACCGGCAGCCGCAGGTTCAACTGAAATGGATGGAATGGACTTTGAAATCTCCTACGGCCCGAAACCCGTGATACTTCCTTTTTATCTCCGCCTTGATGACTTTGTCCTTGAAAGATACCCGGGGTCCAGCAGTCCTTCGGGATACATCAGCAATGTAGTCCTTATAGATAAGGAGAAAAACATTGAAAGACCTTTCAGTATCTTCATGAATAACGTCCTCAAATACAGGGGATTCAGGTTTTATCAGTCATCATTCGACCAGGATGAAAAGGGAACGGTCTTATCGGTTAACCACGATTTGGCCGGTATGACAGTTACATATTCCGGGTATGCCCTGCTGTTCTTTTTTATTATTCTCTCCCTCTTCAGTAAGAGCTCTTTATTCAGGAATATTAAACCGCAGGCCTGGATTTCTCCCCTGAGGAAAGGAGCCCTCATAACGGGTCTTTTAGTTTTCATGTCCGTCTTGTCTGAAATTAATGCCCAGAGATTGACCTCCTCAAAAGAATCCTCAGAAGAATTCGGGAAAGTTCTTGTACAGGATCAGAAGGGGAGAACCAAGCCTTTATTTACGCTTAGCAATGATATTCTCAGGAAGGTAACCAGGAAGAAAAACTATGAAGGGTACAGCTCAATGCAGGTATTCCTTGGCATAGTCTTCGACTTTGATCACTGGAAAGAGGAAAGGCTTATAAGAATTGCGAACAAAGATCTGAGAAAAAGGATTGGCATTGCATCTGATTACGCGTCATTCTCCGACCTGGTCGATCTTACAGGCAGAGGTGTTTATAAACTGTCTGAAGAGGTTAATGCTGCTTATTCAAAACCTCCTGCAGAAAGGAATAAATTTGATAAGGAAGTGATGAAGGTTGATGAGCGGGTCAATATAATTTATATGATCAACAGGGGCGATTTCCTTAAGATCTTCCCTCTGAAAGATGGTTCTCATAGCTGGGGATCGCCTGAAGAATCAGTAAAAATATCCATAAGCAGGGAAGATTCACTGTACGTGGGAAGTGTCATGCCTTTGCTGGCCGGAGCTTTACGCAGCAACAATACGGCAGCGGTCAGGCAGATCGCTGAATCGGTAAGCGCTTATCAGGCAAGATTTTCTGAATATGACCTTCCTTCGCAGGCAAGGACAAATGCTGAGATCCTGTATTACAAGTCTGATATTTTCGAGCGCCTTTTCCCGTTTTATGCTACGACCGGTATCTTGATGCTGATAATTCTTGTAATTACAGTCATAAAAGTGAAAGCAGGTCCTTCGGTTTTAGTCAGGATCTTATCCTGGATATTGTTTGCAGGATTCCTGTTACACAGCTTCGGACTCGGATTAAGATGGTACATATCAGGGCATTCTCCCATGAGCAATGGCTATGAATCAATGATTTTTATTTCATGGGTAACCCTTCTGGCAGGTTTCATCTTCAGCCGGAAGTCAGCTTTCGCCCTTTCCGCAACGGCAGTGCTGGCAGGAATGACTCTGATGGTAGCTCATCTCAGCTTCATGGACCCTGAGATAACCAACCTGGTTCCTGTCCTTAAATCATACTGGCTTACCCTGCATGTTTCAGTCATAACCGGTAGTTATGGCTTCCTTGGCCTGGGTGCAATCCTCGGGATTATAATCATGATACTTTTATCACTCGTAAACAATAAAAACCGCGAAAGGATATCAGGAACCATCGATGAACTTACCATTATTAATTTCAGGACACTCACACTGGGACTCTATTTTCTGACAATCGGAACATTTCTGGGCGCTGTGTGGGCAAATGAATCCTGGGGCAGGTACTGGGGCTGGGATCCCAAGGAGACCTGGTCGCTGATAACCGTGATTGTCTATGCTTTTGTGATTCATTCACGCATGATACCGGGAATGAAGGATATTTACACTTTTAATCTCCTTTCCGTTTTTGCATTTTCATCAGTCCTGATGACTTATTTCGGAGTCAATTATTATCTGTCGGGTATGCACTCATATGCTTCGGGAGATCCTGTTCCTGTACCTTCGTTTGTTTATATAGCAGTCATCCTGCTTGTTTCTCTCTCTGTTGCAGCTTATATAAAATATATAAAATTCAGTAAAGCTGATGTGAAATAATGAGTAGTCTGGTCCGGAGGGAGGACTATAATGAGAAAGTCCTTCCCCCCTAATACCCAAAATCAGATGTCATTCCGGGCAACAACGAGGAATCTGATGAAATATAAGCAAATTACATTAGCATCTTCACCACAGTAGCGGTGAAGGGTGGGTGCATGAAGCCTCCCGGGATTGCCGTCGTCGCAGGCTCCTCCGGCGATCCCCGGGAGGGCCGCCGAAAAGAAAAAGCCTTTAATTCACTTCGCTCATTCAGGGCCTTGTTTTTTCACTTTGCTTATGAAAGCTAGCTTTCAACGCAGTGAAAAAACAAAGCCCTTCCCGCATTACGGGAAAGGCTTTTTCTTTTCGGGTGGAAGATGGGATTCGAACCCACGACCCTCGGAACCACAATCCGGTACTCTAACCAGCTGAGCTACATCCACCGTATCAGGACTGCAAAATTAACCCCAAAATTCTTATTGTCAAAATTTAAATTTTATTTTTCTCCTGATCAGTTCAATTACTATCTTTGACCGGTTCATAAAAATGACCCTGTCATTACAATTTTTTTACAGATAGAATGTTATCTGTTCAATTTTATCAGATATTTCATCAGTGCTGAAAAGAATAAAACTTATAGACAATATCTCCGGGCTTCAGATTTTCCAGCTGATGAAATTCACTGTCTTCCTGATTATCAGCATTATCCTTACCAAAAGCCACCTCTCCCGTGCCGAAATAGGCAAATGGGAAATGTTCCTCTTTATTGCCGGACTTTTCAGTTTTTTCTGGGTAACAGGAATTATACAATCCCTTCTTCCTCTTTACCACAGGAATAAGACCTACAGGAAAATAGGCGAAAACGGAAAAGGAAAATCACCCGAAATATTCAATGCGTTCCTGTTGCTGTGCTTTTTCAGCCTGTTGTTTTTTATTTTCGGACATATACTGAAAAACAGTTTTTCAGTTTTCCATTTTACAGGTAATGTCCCTTATCTCAACCTGCTCCTTCTCTATGTCCTGCTGAGCAGCCCGGTATGCCTGATCGAATATATTTACCTGCTTAATAACAGGTCGTACCGTATTTTCCAGTATGGGCTCTATACATTCACTGCCCAGCTTATACTGGTCATTGCCCCGGTGATTATGGGAAAGGACATTATCTGGTCAGTTTATGGTCTGCTGCTTATTTCCGGAATCAGATGGATATGGCTCCTGATACTCCTGAGAAGATATACCGAGATGACTGTCTCCTGGAAATTCATGAAAGAGCACCTGTACCTGGGAACACCCCTCATCCTGACAACCCTTATTAGCGGATCAGCACAATATACCGACGGTGTCATTGTTTCTGCAGTTTACCGTGATCCGGCAATGTTTGCCTGGTTCAGGTATGGTGCAAAGGAATTCCCACTTGTGCTTCTTCTGGCAAACGGACTTAGCAATGCAATGCTGCCTGAATTCTCCACCCGTTCAAGGATGAAAGAATCGCTTGAAAAGATAAAGGCTAAATCAAAAAAGCTCATGCACATTCTTTTCCCTGTGACAATGGTTATAATGCTTTTTACCAGGTGGTTTTACCCGAGGGTCTTCACACCTGATTTTCAGAAAAGCGCCGACGTATTCCTTATTTATACTCTGCTGATAATCCCCAGATTAGTTTTTCCGCAGACAATAATCGTAGGCAGGAAAAAAACACATATAACGCTGATTGCCGCCGTGCTGGAAATGGGACTGAACATCCCGCTGAGCCTGCTGATGATAAAATGGGGATACAATATCGTCGGAGTTGCACTGTCTACATTCATTGTATATACCGTGAGCAAAATGTTCCTGACAGGATACGTCTGGTATAAAATGAATATCAAACCATCTGAATACATTCCCGTGAAAATCTATGGCATATATTGCGCCCTGATTGCTATCCTGTTTATTCTTATAGACCACAGGATAATCGATATACATTAAAGACGGACTTAGTCCTCCGAAGCCTTGGCGAAGGAGGAAGTCAGAAGTCGGCCACCTATGCTACCAACTACGCTAAAGCTACGTTGGTCGAAGAAAGCTTCAGTGGCTAAAAGAAGACGGAAGCTGAGGAGTGAAACAACGGAGGCCTGCGTATCGGGAACAGCAGACGGGAAGATTCCTGTTTATAAAATCTGTTTACCTTTGTATGATTGGCTATTCATTCAATCAATGATATTGAACTGATAATCAAGTAATTAAGTCATGCGTATTATTGAAGTCGGATCAAAGGAAGAAAGGAAGGAATTTCATAATTTCCCGAAGAGGTTGTATAAGGGCGATCTTTTCTGGATCTGCCCGCCAGATTCCATGATTGAATCTGTCTTTGATCCTGCTAAAAACCGCACATTTCGGAATGGTGAGGCAATAAGATGGTTATTGCGGGATGATACCGGCAGGACAACAGGCAGAATTGCTGCGTTCATCGATAAAGTGAGGTCAGCCGCGAACAGGCAGCCTACCGGAGGCCTTGGTTTCTTTGAGGTGATTGAAGATAAACAAGCTGCATTTCAGCTTTTTGATACAGCCCGGGACTGGCTTGCAGAACGAGGTATGGAGGCAATGGACGGACCAATCAATTTTGGTGAAAACGACAACTTCTGGGGCTTGCTTGTCGACGGATTCATGCCGCAGGCATTCGGTATGCCTTACAACAAAAAATATTACCGGGAGTTTTTTGAAGAATACGGATTCAGAAGTTATTTTGAACAGTATTCTTATCATCGTACTGTCAGGGGTGACGATAATAAAATTGAAAATTTCCCCGAACGGATGATGAAAATTGCAGAATGGATGTCAAAACGGCCAGGTTATTCATTCCGCCATTTTGAACTGCGGAACAGCAGGAAATATATGGAGGAAATCTGTGAAATCTACAATATAACATGGACTTATCTGAAAGACGATTTCACTCCTATCGAACCGGCAATTCTCGAGGGATCTCTGTTGAGTGCCAGACCTGTGCTTGACGAAGAGCTGATATGGTTTGCATATTTTAATGATAAACCGATAGGGTTCTTCGTGCTTCTGCCGGATGTGAACCAGATATTCAGATATCTGAACGGTAAGCTTAATGCCGTGAATATGATCAGGTTTGCTTACCATAAATTCACGAATAAGATAACAAGAGTCCGGGCAGTCATTGGCGGCGTGACGCATTCACATCAGAATACCGGCGTGGAATCAGCAATCTTTTTTAATCTTTACCAGGTTTTCAAACGCAAGAAATGGCTGAAAGAGATGGAGTTATCATGGGTAGGCGATTATAATCCCAAAATGCTGGCTATATATGAAGCCCTGGGTGCGAAAAAGGCTAAAACCCATATTACATTCCGTTATATGATAAACAAAAACCTGCAGTTTGTCAGATATAAAGATGAAATGGTTGAAGGCCAATTTGTTAAAGGTGCGAAGAAGGAGAAAACAAAATAATTATTCATCCGTTTGGCATTTTAAAAATTGTTGATTAATTTTGCAGTCCCTGAAAATGGGATATTTGATAAAGATTTAAGATTAAATAACAGAGCAATGAAACAGGGAATTCATCCGGAAAATTACAGGTTTGTTGTATTTCAGGATATGTCGAACGGATATTCTTTCCTCAGCAAATCCACTGCTCCTTCAAAGGAAAACATAAAGTGGACGGACGGCAACGAGTATCCTTTGATCAAGCTGGAAATATCAAATACTTCACATCCATTCTATACCGGAAAGATGAAGCTTGTTGATACGGCAGGAAGAGTTGATAAATTCATGAACCGGTACAAGGATCATATAGGGAAAAAGAAAGATAAGGAAAAAGAGAAATGAGAAATATATGATTTCGCTGAAGGGGCCATGCAGGCCCCTTTTTGTTTCCGGCAGCGATGGAAACTCTGTTTTATGGCACAAAGATTGCAGTTGTCAATCCCGGCTTAATTGTCAAAATATTCTGTAATTTTGACACTCCCGGGTTAATTGTAATATGGAAAAGAAATTCAAAATACCGGTTGACACCCTGTTGTTCCCCGATTCCTCAGATGGGGAAGGTGATATAATTCCCATAATTGCTGATGGTGACGACAGCGATTTAGACAACATCGAGACTCCTGAAAACATACCGATATTATCACTTCGGAACACTGTGCTTTTCCCTGGAGTGGTGCTGCCGATTTCCATTGGAAGGCCCCGCTCAATTCAGCTCATCAAGGATGCCTACAGGTACGACAAGATCGTCGGAACGGTTGCACAGAAAGACCCCGACGCTGAAAATCCATCATACACCGATCTTCATCAGATTGGCACTATCGGCCAGATAGTGAAACTGCTTGAAATGCCCGACGGATCTACAACTGCAATAATCCAGGGTAGGAAACGAATGATCCTTGGTGACCTTGTTTCCGATAATCCTTATTTTGTTGCAAAGGTTAAGATAATACCAGAAAAGAAGCCCAATGAGAAGAACAAGGACTTTGATGCAATTGTGGGATCCCTTAAAGACCTGTCTCTCAAAATAATCAAGATCAATCCAAACATAAGCCCTGAAGCTTCTTTTGCGATCAGAAATATCGAAAACCACATTTATCTGATAAATTTCATCTGTTCAAATACCGATATAAAAGTTCAGGATAAACAGAAACTTCTTGAAATAAACGATATACGTGACAGGGGCTTCATGCTTCTTGAATTTCTGGTTCAGGAGATCCAGATCCTGGAACTGAAAAATGAGCTCCAGTCAAAGGTGAAAAGCGACCTCGACCAGCAGCAAAGGGAATTCCTTCTGCATCAGCAGATGAAAACTATTCAGAATGAGCTTGGGGGCAATCCGGCCGAAAAAGAGATCGAGGAATATAAAAAGAAGGCTGAAGCAAAAATATGGACCGAAGATACCGGCAAGACATTCTACAAAGAGCTTGACAAACTTCACCGTCTTAATCCTGCTGCTGCAGAATATTCTGTCCAGGTGAATTATATCCAAACGCTTCTCGACCTGCCATGGGGTGAGTATACCCAGGATAATCTCGATCTGAACAATGCCCGCCAGGTACTCGATCTTGATCATTTCGGACTTGACGATGTAAAGGAACGCATACTTGAACACCTGGCAGTGCTGAAACTGAAGGGAGACCTGAAATCCCCTATTTTGTGTCTTTATGGTCCTCCGGGTGTCGGAAAAACATCGCTCGGGAAATCTGTTGCGAAAGCCCTGGGAAGGAAATATGTCAGAATGTCACTGGGCGGACTTCATGATGAAGCTGAGATCAGGGGGCACAGAAAAACATATATAGGCGCCATGCCGGGGAGGATAATCCAGAATCTTAAAAGAGCCGGATCTTCAAATCCTGTATTCATCCTTGACGAAATAGATAAGGTGGGACAGGATTTCAGGGGCGATCCCTCTTCTGCACTTCTTGAAGTCCTCGATCCCGAACAGAACAGCACATTCTTCGATAATTTCCT
>Ga0172362_10000958_pt1 | contig 24367 bp, 14 predicted proteins | sample LakKivs1_kivu2a2_FD_114534 | JGI IMG/M metagenome (GOLD analysis project Ga0172362, IMG submission 114534) | Sediment microbial communities from Lake Kivu, Rwanda - Sediment s1_kivu2a2 | ecosystem: Environmental > Aquatic > Freshwater > Lake > Sediment | place: Rwanda: Western Province, Lake... | reverse complement strand
GGGAGGACAACGCCATGGACCGCGAGTTCGGGGCCAAAGAATCTCTCGAGTTCGTCCGGACCATGAACTTCTCCCCGTCCAAGGTCGCCTTCGACAAGGACTTCGGGAAGGAGAAGTAGGCCGGAGTCAGCGGACGCCGCGGCGCGCCGGGCTGACCACCTCGAACGTCCGTTCGAGCCTGCGCCCTTCGTCGTCCACCAGCACCAGCCGGTGTTCGCCCGGCTCGGGCCGGGCCGCGAACTGGTGGAAGACCCGGGTCGAGGCCAGGTACTGTTGATCGAGGTGCCAGTGGATGGTCGCCCCGTCCTCCTTGTGGACGGCCTCGAAAACGACCTGGCCGACCGTCCCGTCGAGCCCGACCGGGACATAGACCGCGGTCCCCGGCTCCGGGTAGACGAGGCTCATCACCCGCGAGCCCCGCTCCCCCGCCGTCACGGCCGCGCAATCGGCCCGCAGCGGCGGCAGGGTCCGGTACTCCGGGTGGTCGGCCCGATAATAATATTCCTGGACGGGCGGCAGGACGAACCACGGCTCATGCCGCATCCGGCCGACAGGCTCGCAGCTGCTGTCGACCCGGTACCGGCCCGACGCGTCCAGGTGGACCTCCTGATGATAGGGGCACATGCGGTCGAAACGGCTCTCTTCCGGCACTTCGATCGTCACGGCCGGGCAAAGGTCGGTCGCGAGATAGCCCGAGTCCCGGCAGACCCGGATCGCCTTGAACCCGGACCACGGCCGGACGATTTCCCCGCCGCCGTCGACCGCGCCGAGAAGATCGAACAGGACCGGAGCGGCCGCCGCGAGCCCGGTCAGCCCGGGTCGGCCCTCTCCGCCCGCGTTCCCGGCCCAGACGCCGACCGTGTAGTTCGGGGTCACTCCGACGGCCCAGGCGTCCCTCAAGCCGAAGCTCGTCCCCGTCTTCCAGGCCACCCACTTCGATGAGCTGAAGTTCCGCCAGAAGCCTTCCTCGTCGGGCCGGTTGACCGCGGTCAGCGCCTGGAGCGTGAGGTAGGCGGCCGCCGCGCCGAGGTCCTTCATCGGCGACGGCCGGGCGGGCTCGTCACGGAGGAGCCGGACCTCCCGGCCGCCGCCCGGAAGCCCCAGCGCGAGCTGGGCCATCCCGGCGTAAAGCCCCGCGACCTCGAGGGGCCTGCCCTCCGCCCCGCCCAGGACGAGGGTCAAACCGTAGTCGTCGGGCGGCCGGTCGAGGGTGGTCATCCCCCAGCGGCGCAACAGGTTCTCGAACCGCGGGATGCCGTATTCGCGAAGCTCCCGCACTGCCGGCACGTTGAGCGACCAGGCCAGGGCGGCCCGGGCCGGAACGGCGCCGCGGAAGCGCCGGTCGAAGTTCTCGGGCTTGAATCCCTCGTAGCGGACTGGCGTGTCGGCAACGAGCGTCACCGGCGTCAGCCCTCCCTCCCGGACCATGGCCGCGTAAAGGAACGGCTTGAGGATGCTGCCGGTGCTGCGGCGGCTCTGGAGGAGGTCGACGCTCTGCCCCTCTTCGCCGCGCCGGTCGAGGCCGAAATTACCGACGTAGGCGACGACCGAAGCGGCCCGGTTGTCGATGACGACGGCGGCCAGGTTATGGATGCCCCGCTCGAGGAGGCGGCCGCCGTGCTGTTCGACGGTCCTCGTCACCGCACTCTGCAGGTCCGCGTCGAGGAACGACACGTACGGCGAAACGGCGCCCCGCCGGCCGGCCAGCGTATCGAGAAGATGCGGCGCGTCCCGGGGCACCGCGAGCGTCCGTTCGGGCATCGTCTCGGCCAGGGCCAGACGGCATTCGAGGCCGTCGATCGCGCCCGCCGCCCGGAGCCGCTCGAGAAGCGCGTTGCGCTTGCGGAGAAGCCGCGTCCGCCCTTCCGCCGAAGCGACGAGGCCGGGGTCGTTCGGCAGGACGGCCAGAAAAGCGGCCTCGGCCCAGCTCAGGCGCGATGGCGCACGGCCGAAATAGAGCCACGACGCGGCCTCGAGGCCGACGACGTTCCCGCCGAAAGGCGCGCGGGCGGCGAACAGGGCGAGGATCGTTCTCTTCGATCGCCGCGCCTCGAGCCGCAGCGCGAGCGCGGCCTCTTTCATCTTTTCCCAGAAGGTCCGGTCACGGCCCTTGCGGGCCAGCCGCACGACCTGCATGGTGATCGTGCTCGCCCCGCTCTCGACCCGGCCGGCGCGGAGGTTCTGCCGAGCGGCCCGGAGAACGGCCAAGGGGTCGACGCCGGGATGGACGAAGAAACGCTTGTCCTCGAGGCGGACCAGGACCTCGAAGAAACGATCGGGGACGAGGTCGCCGGGCGGGAAGCGCCACTGGCCGTCGGCGGCCGGCCGGGCCCCGAGGAGCCGCCCGTCGGCGGCGAACAGCACCGGCGAGACCGGGTCGTTGAAACGGACGACGGGAAGCGCGAAGAAGAAACCGAAAAGAAGGATGATCACGGCGGCAACATAACGTGATTCGCGGCGCTTCAGGAGGGGGACACGTACCCGAGGGACATGTCCCCGATCGTGTCGCCGTTCGTATCTCACGCTCTTGGGGCAATTCACTGGACGATCTCGATCCACTGTCCTTTCGTGTTGGCGTGGATGGCCGCGTCGTACATGGCCTCGACGGCGACACCCGGCTGGTAATAGCGCCCGCGATACGAGGCATTGACGACGACGAGGAAGACCTTCGTTTCGTTCTCGCCCAGCCCGAAATAGGTGAACACGCGGTCGTCGCGGATGTCCTGGTAGTCGACGCTCGCCGCCTGCCCGCCCTCATCGGCGAAACGCGGGTTCTTGATCTGGAAGCCCGAGGCCACGAGATGGGTCAGGACGAGGTTCTGGAGCCGCCGCGGCGTCTTGTTCGCGACCCGGACCTCGGCCAGAAGATCGACCCCCTGGCCGACCTGCCCCAGGTCGACGGCGTTCCGTCTCATGTCGCGGTACTGGACGTCGATCGACAGGCCTTCCGCCGACGGCGTCTCGATCCCGGCCGGGGGCACGCCGCGCCGGTAGACGTTGACATAGAGGGCCGACGAGCCGACGTTGGTCACGGCGAGCGTCCGGCCCCCCGCGGGGAAGCCCGGGAACTCGCGCCGGTCGAACGGCGTCGCCGATTCCGCGTCGACGGGCCGCTCGCTGTCCCAAGCGAAGCGGTAGCGGAAGGTCCCGGCTTCGGAGCTGCCGTAGAACGCGGCGAGGGCCATGAGCCCGAGGGCCGTCTCCTGCGTCGACAGCCACAGGTCCGAGCCGTAGGTCTTGGCGATATCCTCGACCAGCTCTTTGGCCCGCTCGGACCGGCCTATCTGAACGAAAGCGCGCACGGCCAGGGCCTTGTCGCGGAAGTCCGAGCCGAACGTGACGCTGTGATCACGGTAGGGCCGGAACTCGAGCTTGGCCCGCCCGGCCAGGTCCGCCGCCGCGTCCGTCTGCCCCGTCACCTGAAAAGCGGCGCCGAGCAGCACCGCCGCGAGCCCCGGCAGGCCGTCCGTCTCGCGCAGCCTGTTCATGGCCCCGAGATCGGGGTCCCGGGCCAGCGCCAACGTGAACAGCCGGAATGCCTGCCTCAGCTCGGACGCGTCGCCGCCGGTGACGAAGCCGTTGGCCAGCAGCCGCTGGTTGGCCCGCCAGGCGTCGAGCATCGCCTGCGGCACGTGGTAGCCGAGGCGGGCCGCCTCGAGCAGAAAGTACCCGGCGTAGGTCGTGGTCCATTCGTGGCCCTCACGCTGCCCGGGCCAGAAAGAGAACCCGCCGTTCGTCATCTGGAACGAGGGCATCTTGTCGATGGCCGCCTTGATGTGCTCCTGGATGTCCCGCATCTTCTCGTCATCGAGCTTGACCAGGCCCTTGAGATAGAGCTGGGGGAAGGCCGCCGAAAGCGTCTGCTCCAGGCAGCCGTAGGGATATTGAATGAGGTAATCCAATCGCTTCTCGAGGTTGAGCGGCGGCACGGCGGACGCCTCGAAGGCGATCGCGTTCGTCCCCTCGAGGCCGAACGGCTTGACCTCGCTCCCCGCCGTCTCGCCCGGCTTGATCTCGAGCCGCGTCGTTTGGGTCATCATGGCGTTCGCGGCCAGGACGGGGATGGCGATCGCGTCCTCGACCTTCTCGCCGCCGACAGTCGCCCGGGTGCGAACCTCGCCCTGCCCGACGGCGGCCGTCCTGAGGGCGAAGGTGACGATGTCGTCGCCCGGCTTGGCGAAGGCGACCTTTTTCGAGCGCTCGCCGACGATCTCGAAAGCCCCGTTCGTCTCGACCGCGACCGTGACCTCCTTGATGGCCGGATCGGTGACGAACACCGTGACCGGCATGGCCACCTCCTCCCCCGGCCGGACGACCCGCGGCAGTGTCGCCAGGGTCATCAGCGGCCGGCGCACCGGCACGGACTTCTCGGCCCAGCCGAACGCCCCCTCGCGCCCGGCCACGACCATGACCCGGACAGCCCCGAAGTACTGGGGCATCAGGAGCTCGTGGACGCCGCTCCCTCCGGCCTTGAGCTCGAACGGGCCCTCGAACAGCACGACCGGCGGGAAGCGCCGCGGCTGCTTGGCCTTGTCCGCCGATTCCGCGCTTTCGCCGCCGCCGAGGGCCAGGATGCGGGCGAGCTCGGCCCCGTACGCCCCGGCGACGAGATCGAACAGGTCCCAGGTGGAGACGCCGAGGGCCTCGCGGGCATAGAAGACCTTGCGCAGGTCCGGTGTCGCGAAGCGGGTCAGGCCGAGCAGGCCCTCGTCGACGACGGCCAGCGTATAGGTCATGGGCCGGCCGGCCGCCTCGCGGACCTCGACCCGGAACTTCTCCTTCGGCCGGATCTCATCGGCCACCTTGATCGCCGGCTCGAGGCGCGTCCCCGGGTCCTCGACCATGATGGGGATGGCCCCGTAAAGGCGGATGGGCGTGTCGCTCGTCTTGTTCTCGTGGGGCTGGATGAGCGTGACGTGGACGTAGATGTTGGGCGCCATGGCCGCCGTGAGCGGGATCTCGAAGCGGTTCTGGCCCTTGACCGTCGAGACCCAGAACTTGTCGAGGACCGAGCTGCCGTTCTCGAGCGCGACGAGGGCCCGGCCTTGAACGGCCTCGGGCAGGAAGACAACGGCCTTTTCCCCGGCCTTGTAGGACGTCTTGTCGGCCGTGATGGCCAAGGCCGTCGCCCCGGCCCCGCCCTCCTCACGGGACCGGCCGGCCCAGCCCGGCCAATCGATGTAGACGAGCCGCCCTGAGGCGTGGCCGCCGGCCGGGTCCTCCGCCCGGACGAGATAGCGGCCCCACTCCGGATAGCGGATCCGGAAGGTCCAGGTGCCGGCGCCGTCGGGCGTCGCGATCTCCCCGCGGAGGATCGGCCGGGTCTCGACGCTCGAGACGTACTGGGCCAGCGACTCGCCGCTCCGGTCCCACCACCAACGCCAATCGATCTTGTAGAGGGAGACGATGACCTTGTCCCGCGGAACGGGGCGGCCGGCCGGGTCGACGGTGACGATCCGGACCTCGTGGTCCTGGTCGGTGAGCAGCATGCCCCGGGCCGGGTCGCCGGCGGGCGTCCGGACGCCGACATAGGAATCATAAGGATGGAAGGGCAGGGAGAAGGCATCGACGCTGAAATCGCCGCTCTCCTCGAAGACGCGGCTGGTGAACGCCGCCTCGAGCGAGCCCGGGCTCGGCTGCCGCGGCTCGATCGCGATCTTGGCCGTCGCCCGGCCCTCGGCGTCGAGTGTGCCTTTCGCGACCTCGAATGTCCCGCCCTCGAAATCCCGGGCCGGGTCGTCGAACGAAAAGTCCGGGTAGCGGTCGAACCGGGTCGGGCGCGGCGTCAGGCGCACGTTGACGTCGTACTTCAGGTTGGCGGCCGGGGCGCCGTGGAGCCATTGAGCGGCGACGGACGCCGTGAGCGGCATGTCTTTGCGCAGGAGCGCCTCGCGGCCGGGGTCGAGGACGATCTTGAGCCGGTTCGGCACGACGGTCTCGATCTTGAGCGTCCTGCTGAAGGTCAGGCCGCCGACGAGGACCCGGGCCTGCCAGTTGCCCGTCGGCGCCGCCTCTTCGGTCTCGACGCTGAACGCGTAGAACGGCTCGACCGTCTTTTCCGGCTTGAGTGTCCGGACGAGCTGTCCCTGGGGCGAATAGAGCTCGAGGACGACCGGATGTCCGGCGGGCAGGACCTTCTCCCGGTCGAAGAGGGCGAAGGTCAGATGGAGCGTATCGCCCGGCCGCCAGACGCCGCGCTCGCCGTAGATCGCGCCCTTGACGCCCTTCTCGGCGACCTCGCCGCCGACGTCGAAGTGGCTCATCGGCAGGACGCCCTCGCCGCTGACGCGGAGGTAGCCGGTGTCGCCGCCGCCCTCGGCCGCGACATAGAACGGCCGCGCGGCGAGATCGAGGACGGCGAAGCCGTTCCCGTCCGAGGCCGTCTCGCCGAGGAGCTGGTTTTGATAGTTAAAGGCCTTCACCCGTAGGCCCGTGAGCGGCCGGCCGGTCGGGATGTCGGTCGCGACGACGTGGAGCCGCCCATTCTCCTCGAGCTTGGCCACGAGGCCGATGTTCGAGGCGAAGAAATTCCGCCCGGTCACGGCGGCGGGATTGTAGCGGGGCATATAGTAGGCGTCCGAGCAGGGATCGTTCCGGCGGGCCCAATCGCCGGGCCGGTACTCGTAGCCCTCGTCGGCGTAGTCCCAGTTCGAATAACGGGACCAGCCCACGTCGTCCAGGTTCCGGAGCGGCGGCTCTTCGATGACCGGCTTGTCGCTCGCGACGCAGGGGTAGGTCGAATTGCCCCGGTTGATCGACAGGACGATGCGGAAGAGGCTCCCCGGATTCTCCTTGAAGAGCGGCGTCACGTCGAGGTCATAGCGCGACCACCGCCCGGTCACGGCCGGGTCGTCCGAGAGCGGCACGGTCCTGCGCCAGAGATAGCGCCCGACCCGGGCCAGCTCCTCCGAGCCCTCGAGGGGGTTGACCTGGAAGAACTGGGCCATGTTGCCCGGATAGATCTGGAAAGCCGCGACCTGGACCGACTTGAGGTTGACGGCCTCGATGGGCACGGCCAGGCGGTCCTTGCGGGGCAGGATGAGGCCCCGGCCGACGAATCGGGCCTCGGGCCGGATCGATTCGAAGGTGACCTGGCGGTCGGCCCTGGACGCGATCCTGCGCCCGAGATAATTCCGGATGCCCGGCAGAACCTGGACCGTGAGGGTGCCCAGGAAGTCGTCGGTCGAGTACGCCCGGACGACGTTGCCGTCGATCTCGAAGGTCAGCGGCCGGTTCTCGACCCGAATGAGGCCCTGGAGGTTCTGACCCCGGGCCAGGGGATCGGAGAAGCGTACCAGGACGTGACGGGTCTCGCCGGCGACGGGCTCGACCGAGACGAGCTCGAAATCGCCGACGGCCGGGACCTCGACGTCACGGCGGCCTCGGCTCTCGACCCGGATCGGCGCGCCGTCCCAGGAAAGGGTCACCGCGGAGGCCTTGTCTCCGCGCTCGATCCCCCGGACGGTGAAGTGATGCGTCAGCCCGTCCAGGTCGTGGCTCCAATCGATCGGAAGCGTCCGGCCGGCGAACTCGGCCTCGAGGACCTTCTCGACGAGCGGCCGCTCTTCCGTGTCGGCCGTGACCATCCGGCCCCGGAGGACCTGGGCCTGGGGCTTGTCCAGGTCCTCGGCGAAGAGCCCGTCGAGCAGGACCTCCAGCCCGGGACGGATGACGCTGAAGCCGAACTCGAAGCGGCCGTAGGCCTTGGGCAGGTCGAGGACCTTGCCGGCATTGACGACGGCCTTGTACTCCCGGCCGGGTTCGAGCTCGGCCTTCGGCGTGAACACGAGCTCGCGGGGGCTCCGCCATTCGGCCGCGCCGGCGATCGTCGGCGAGAACTCGAGCAGGCCCGCCGAGGCCGGTCCGGGCGCCGCGACATTGTCGACGAAGAACACCCGGATCGTCCCTTTCCGCGAGATCGCTCCCGAAGTGAAGGCGCTGATGTACCGGTACCATTCTTTCTCGGCCTCAGCCGGCGCGGCCGGCTTTTTCGACTTGCAGGCGGCGAGCCCGGCGAGACAGGCGACGGCCAACAGCGCGACGGCGATCCTCTTGTTCATGGGCGGTCCTCCCCTCGGGTGTTCCGGTTGGGCATGCCGGATCTCTCCGGACGGATATCGGGCCCAGCGTAAGCAAGGGCCGCGGGAAAGTCAAGACGCCCCGGCCGGGCGGCCGGTTGACTTGCGGTTCGGCTTTTTCCTATGATGACCACGTCCCCGCCAAGGAGGTGCTCATGAGAATCCCCGCTCGCCCGACAGCCCTGGCCGTCGCCGTGCTCGTCGTCTTCGCTTTTCTCCTGGCCGAAACCGTCGCGGTCCAGGTCAAAACGACGAGTGTCCGGAAAGACCCCAAGTTCACGTCGGCCGCTGTGGCCGCGATCAGGGCCGGCGACACCCTGGAGAAGCTGGCGACGCAAAGCGGCTGGGTCAAGGTCCGGACCAAGTCCGGGGTCGTCGGGTGGGTCCATTCGACGGCGGTGACGGCCAAGAAGGTCAGCTTGACCGCGTCCGGCAAGACGATGCAGACCCAGGCCTCGGCGGGCGAGGTCGCCCTGGCGGCCAAGGGCTTCAACAAGCAGGTCGAGGACGCGTACCGTTCAGCGAACCCGAACCTCGATTTCGCCGGGGTCGACCGGCTGGAGAAGATCCGGCCGACGGCGGCCGAGATCGAGGCCTTCCTCAAGGCCGGCCGCCTGGGCGAGTCCGGAGGGGCCCAGTGAGCGCCCGGGCCAAGGCCTTCGCGGCGGCCATCCTCGCCGCAGCCCTTGCCCTCACCGGCTGCCAGGCCGTCAAGCAGGGGGCGGCGGACGTCCTGGCCTCGACCGGCAAGGTCAGCCGTGAGGACGCCGATGCCCTGGTCCGGACCGCCGAGACCCTTCGCTCGACGTTCGCCGACATCACCGAGGAAGAGGAGTACTACATCGGCCGGTCCACGGCCGCTCTGATCCTCTCGAAGTACGGGCTCTATCGCAACGACGCGCTGAGCGCCTACGTCAACGTCCTGGGCACGGCCATCGCCTACAGCTCGGAAAGGCCCGAGACCTACGGCGGCTACCACTTCGCCGTCCTCGCCAGCGACGAGGTCAACGCCATGGCCGCCCCGGGCGGCTTCATCTTCGTCACCAAGGGCCTGGTCAAACGATGCGCCGACGAGGAGACCCTGGCCGCCATCCTGGCCCACGAGATCGGTCACGTCGCCGGGCGCCACGGCCTCCAGTCGATCAAGAAGTCCCGCCTCGTCGACGCGTTCAAGCTCATCGGCGGCGAGGCCGCGCGGCAGTTCGACTCCGAGGAGCTGGCCAAGGTCACGGCCGCCTTCGATGGCGTCCTCGGCGACGTCGTCGAGACCCTGGTCGAGCGCGGCTACGATCGCAAGTTCGAGTACGAGGCCGACAAGCTAGCCCTCTCGTACACGGTCCGGACCGGCTACGCGCCGGACGGACTGGCCGCCTTCCTCAGGGGCATGGAGGAGGACAAGCCCGCCGGACCCGCCGCGGGCTGGTTCAAGACCCATCCGAGCGCCGCCGAACGGTCGGCCCGGGTCAAGGCCGAGATCGCCGCCCTGGGGGCGGTGCCGGTCAAGCTCGCCGTTCGGACGGCCCGCTTCGCCGCGGCCGTGAAGCCGGTCCGCTGACCGGGGCCCGCCCGTCATGGCGAACGACCAAGCGAGGGCGAAAAGGCGCCGGAAGGCCCTCCGCGGCGGCGCCGCCGGCCTGGCCGCCTTCGCGCTGACCGTCCTGTTGCATGTCGCGGGCGCGTTCCGGACCTTGGAGTGGAGATCCTGGGACGGACGGCTCAGGCTCCTGGCCGATCCCGGCCGGGCCTCCGCCGACATCGTCCTCCTGGCCGTCGACCAGGTCAGCCTGGACCATTTCGAAAAGGAGCAGGGGCTCGGCTGGCCGTGGCCGCGGCAGCTCTACGCCGGCGTCCTCGACTTCCTCAAGGCCGGGGGGGCCAAGGCCGTCTTTTTCGACATCACCATGACCGAGAGCTCGACCTACGGCGTCGAGGACGACCAGCTCCTGGCCGAGGCGATGGCCCGGGCCGGCAACGTCGTCCTGCCGGTGTTCCTCAGCGCGGACGAGAAGGCCTCGGATCCCGGGGCGCGGGAGCTGCTGGCCCGAGGGGCGCTCGAGGACCTCGGCCCCGCCGCCCGCGCCGCCGGCCCCGTGGCGCGATCGGTGGCCCTCCCCGTCGGCGAGCTGGCCGCCGCGGCGGCCCGGCTCGGCAACGTCCATTTCGTGCCCGACGGCGACTCGGTCTACCGCCGGCTGCCGCTCGTCGCGGAGTACGAAGGCCTGCGCCTGGCCAGCCTGCCGCTCACGCTGGCCAACCTTCTGGGCGCGGGGCCCGACCCGGCCGATGTGCCCCTCGACCGCTCCGGGGCGATGATCCTCCGCTTCCACGGCCCAGACCGGACCTACAAGACCTATTCGATCGCGGCCGTCATCAATTCTCAGGCGCAGATCGAAGAGGGCCGCGAACCCCAGGTCCGACCCGCCGAGTTCGCCGGCAAGACCGTCCTCGTCGGGGCGACGGCGGCCGGGCTGCTCGATTTCCGGCCGACGCCCTTCGGCGGCGCCTATCCGGGCATGGAGATCCTGGCCACGGCCCTCGACAACCTCGTCCAGAGGGACTTCGTCCGGGAGGCCCCGCCGGCCTGGACCTGGGTCTCGGCGCTGCTCCTCGCCCTCGCGGCCGGCATCGGCACGTCCCTGCTGAAAAAGCCGGGGCACATGGCCGCGTTCGGACTGGCGGTCCCCGCGGGCACGGCGGCGGGGGCGCTCCTGGCCGCCCGGGCGGGCCTCTGGATCGAGCTCGTCGCGCCGGCCTTCGCCGCCCTCTCCGGGTTCGTCATCGCGGCCCTCCTCAGCTACGGCGTCGAAGGGCGCCAGCGCCGTTTCCTCAAGAGCGCCTTCCGCCACTACTTGAGCCCCCATGTCATCGACCGCGTCCTCGACGATCCGTCCCTCCTCCGGCTGGGCGGCGAGAGCCGGGAGATCACCGCCTTCTTCTCGGATGTCGCCGGCTTCACCTCGATCTCCGAGCGCCTCTCGCCCGAGGCCCTGGTCGGCCTTCTCAACGCCTACCTCTCGGATATGACGGACATCATCCTCGACCTCGGGGGGACGCTGGACAAGTACGAGGGCGACGCCATCATCGCCTTCTGGAACGCCCCGGTCGACCTGCCGGACCACGCCCTGCGGGCCTGCCGGGCGGCCCTGCGCTGCCAAAAGCGGCTGGCCGGTCGGCGCGAGGAGTTCCGCCGGGCCTACGGGCACGAGGTCCGGATGCGGGTCGGCCTCAACTCCGGCCCGGCCGTCGTCGGCAACATGGGCTCGGAACGCCGCTTCGACTACACGGCCATGGGCGACACGATGAACCTGGCCTCGCGGCTCGAGGGCGCCGGCAAGCTCTACGGGACCTGGGTCCTCGTCGGCGAGGAGACGGAGCGCCGCGTCCGCGGCGCCGTCATCGCCCGCGAGGTCGACCTCATCCGCGTCGTCGGCAAGGCCCGGCCCGTGCGCATCTTCGAGCTCATCGGCGAGACCGGCGAAGTCCCGGACGAGGAGCTCGAGCGGCTGGCGCGCTTCGGCCGCGCCCTCGCCGATTACCGGGCCCGGCGCTTCGCCGAGTCCGCAACGGCCTTCGCCGCGCTCGCCGGGGACCCGGTGGCCGCGCTCTATGCCGAGCGCTGCCGCCGGGCCGCCGCCGCGCCGCCGCCCCTCGACTGGGACGGCGGCCACACACTCGACCGGAAATAGGGGGCGCCATGCAGCTCGAATTCTTCGGCGTCCGGGGCACGTTCCCGACCCCGGACGGGGACCGGGCCCGCTACGGGGGGCACACCACCTGCTCCGCCCTCCGTCTCGGACCGGACCGGTATCTCGTCATCGACGCCGGAACGGGCCTGCGCCCGCTGGGCGAGCGGATCATGAAAGAGGCCGGCGACGGGGAGATCCGCGTCGACCTTCTCCTGACCCATTTCCATCTCGACCACGTCCTCGGCCTGCCCTTCTTCGCCCCGCTCTATTCGCCCAGGACCGTCCTCGCCGTTCACGCTCCGGGAGATCCCGAGGCGGCCCGGCAGGCGGTGGCCGGGCTGATGGCGACTCCTTATTTCCCGGTCGGGTTCGAAGCGACGGCGGCCCGTAAGGAGTTCCTGGAGTCCGGGGCGGAGATGATCGAAAGCGTCCGGATCGCGTCATGCCCTCTCGACCACCCCCAGGGGAGCGTCGCCTACCGGCTCCAGACGGCGGAAGGGGTCCTCGTCCACGCCACGGACACGGAACACCCGGCGAGCGGCCTGGACGGCCGGTTGGCGGCCCTGGCCGACGGGGCCACCTGGCTCATCTATGACGCCATGTTCACCCCCGAAGAGTATGCGGCGGGGAAGCGGGGCTGGGGCCATTCGACCTGGCTGGCCGGGGCCACCCTGGCCAAGGCCGCCCGGGCCAAGACCCTCGTCCTGGCCCACTTCAATCCCAGCCACACGGACGCCGACGTTGATCGCCTCCTGCGGGAGGCGCGCGAGCGGTTCCCCCGCACGATCGCCGCGGCCCCAGGCCTCCGGCTCGGAAAGGAATGAGCGATGGCCCAGACTCTCTCGCCCGAACTGACCCTTTACCTCCAGATCCTCGTCGTCCTTGCCTTCGTGGCCGCGGCCGCGATCATCCTGGCCGCGCTCCGCAAGGCGGCGGTCCGGCCCGCGGCCGGACGGGGCGAGGACTCGCCGGGACTCGTCCCCCGGCTCGTCCTGCCGATCGCCCTGCTCCTGGCCGCCCTGCCGGCCAAGCTGACCGTCGTCCGGACCGGACTGCCTCTGGGAGAGCGGTTCTTCCGTTATTTCGACGCCGCCTTCGTCTTCTTCGTCATCTTTCTCCTCATCCGCCTCATCGACGGCCTCATCGCCCGCCGCTACGAGAGAAGGGCCCGGCCCCATCCCCTCCCCCGCGTCCTCCACGGCTTCGTCCTGATCATTGCCTACATGGCCGTTGCCTTGGCCGTCCTGCGCGCGTTCCTCGGCTTCAATATCGGCCCCTTGCTGGCCGGCTCGGCCATCCTGACCGCGGTCCTCGGCCTGGCCCTCCAGGGCGTCCTCGGCAATATCTTCGCCGGCATGTCCCTCCACTACACGAAGTCCTTCGGCCGGGGAGACTGGGTCCGGATCGGCGAGACGGAAGGCGAGGTCGTCGACACGAACTGGCGCGAGACCCGGCTCAAAGACCGGGCCTCGAACATCGTCGTCATCCCCAACACCGCGGTGGCCTCGCAGACGATCACAAATTTCTCCCTCCCGGACCGGCCGACCGCGGTCGTCCTTCCGATCAAGGTCGATATCCTGGCCCCCCCCGCCGACGTCCTGGACCTCCTTCGCGAAGCGGCCCGGGAGGCAACCGAGGTCCTGGCCGATCCGGCCCCCGCCGCCTTCATCCTTAGCTATGACGAGTTCGGCTTGTCCTACGCCCTGAAGTTCTGGATCGCCGACTACGGCCGGAAGCCGGCGATCGCCGGCGAGGTCGGCCGGCTGGCCTGGTACAAGCTGCGCCGCCGCGGGATCGAGATCCCGGTCCCGGTCGGGAGCAAGGTCCGGGGCGTCCTGATGGCCCTGCGGACGCCGGAAGAGCGCTTGGCCGAAACGGCCACCGAAAAGGAGAAGAACGGCCGGGACCTCGCCGAGTCGGCCTTCCTCCATATCCCCGACGGCGAGAAGGCCGGCCGGTCCCTGCTCACGGAGGCCGAGGTCCGGGACCTCGCGTCGGGGTCGGCCCGTCTCCGCTTCGGCGACGGGGAGGTCCTCTTCCGCCAGGGCGAGCCTGGCGACGTCTGCTATATCGTCGCCCGGGGCCGGGTCCGCGGCGAGATCGTCCACGAGGAGGGTGACCGGACCTACACGACCTCGTTCGAGGTCGGCCGCGGCGGCATCGTCGGCGAGATGTCGCTCTTCACCGGCCTCCCCCGGACGGCCACGGTCGTGGTCGAAGGGGAGGCCGACCTCCTCGAGATCCGGGCCGAGACCCTGGCCGCGCTGCTGACCCGCAATCCCGCCCTGGCCGAGGCCGTGGCCGAGACCGTCGCGGCCCGGAACCGGGCCAACCGGGAGATGCTCGGCAAGATCAAGGACCTGGTCGCCCGGGACGTCGCCGCCAGCGCGGACAAGGCCTCGGTCCTGGAGTACCTGAAGAAGCTGGTCCGCCTGTTCCGGCGCTAAGCGCCGCCTTGCGGCCGGCCGCCGCCTTGCGTATAATCGGGGCGGCCGCGCGCCGGGACCCATGGAAAGCCGCAAACGCCTGACTGTTTCCCTCGTCCTGTTCGTGACCGTGTTCCTCGTCGGTGTCGCCGGCTTCAAGGCCGTCGGCGGGCCCGAGTGGTCCCTCCTCGACGCGGTCTACATGACCGTCATCACGGTCGGCACGGTCGGCTACGGCGAGACCCACGACCTCGGGGCCAACCCGGCCGGCCGCGTCTTCACGGCGGCCTACATCATCCTCAGCCTGGGGACGATCGCCTTCGCCGTGACCTCGATCACCGCCTTCGTCGTCGAGGGAGAGCTCAAACGGATGCTGGGGAGGCGCAGGATGGACAAGGACATCAGCCGGCTCGAGGGCCACGACATCGTCTGCGGCGCCGACGGGACGGCCCAGACGATCATCCAGGAGCTGCGGGCCACCCGGCGGGATTTCGTCGTGGTCGACCCCGACCGGGCCAAGCTGGACAAGATCGCGGCCGGGGACCGGGTCCTGTTCATCGAGGGCGATCCGGCCGACGACGAAGTGCTCCGGCGGGCCGGGATCGCCAAGGCCCGGGGCGTCCTGCTCTCGCTCCCGACCGACGAGGCCAACCTCTTCGTCACGGTCACCGCCCGCCAGCTCAATCCGCAGGTCCGCATCGTGGCCAAGGGCATCGACGTCAGGTCGCACGAGAAGATGCTCCGGGCCGGGGCCGACTACGCGGTGTCGCCGACCTTCATCGGCGGCATGCGCATGGTCTCGCAGATGGTCCGGCCGGCGGCCGTGACCTTCCTCGACATGATGCTCCGGGAACGGGACAAGGCCTACCGCGTCGACGAGGTCGAGATCGCGCCGGGCTCGCCGCTGGCCGGCCGGCGCCTGGACGCGTCCGGCGTCCGGGACGAGCGCGAGGCGCTCCTCGTCGCGGTCAAGCGCGAGGGCGGCCCCGGCTACCTCTTCAACCCGCCCGCCGATACCGTGCTCCGGGAGAAGGACGTTCTCGTCTTCATCACCACGCCGGACAGCCGCCGGGCCATCGAAGCCCTGGCCGGCCGCGGCTGAGCCCGCCACCCGGCCCGTTCCGCCGGCCCGCCTCTTCTTCAGGCGGTCCCTTTTATAGTATGATGGGACGGCCTCGACCGAGGCAGGAGTGACCCCATGGGTATCACCGACTGCAAACCGGCGGCCGACCGGATCAGCCGCCGCGATTTTCTTCGCTCGTCGGCCGCGGCCGGCCTGGGCGTCGCCTTCGCCGGACCGGTCCTCGGCCAAACGCCGCCGGCGGCCGCGCCCGCCGCGGACAAGGCCGCCGACGAGCTCCGGGTCGCCGTCATCGGCTGCGGCGCCCAGGGCCGGGTCCTCATCGAAGCGATGCTGCGCATCCCTTCGGTCCGGATCGCGGCCCTCTGCGACATCTGGTCCTACAGCCGCCAGTACACCGGCAATTACTTGAAAAAGTACGGCCAAGTCGCCAATGTCTATGAGGACTACCGCGAGCTTCTGGCGGCCGAGAAGGACCTCGATGCGGCCATCGTGGCGACGCCCGACTGGGTCCATGCCGAGCACGCCAACGCCTGCCTCCGCCGCGGGCTGCCCGTCTACTGCGAGAAGGAGATGTCCAACTCCCTCGAGAAGGCCCGGTCCATGGTCCTCACGGCCCGCGAGACGAAAAAGCTCCTGCAGATCGGCCACCAGCGCCGCTCCAATCCCCGCTACGTCCACGCCATCGACAAGCTCATCCGCGAGCGCAAGCTGCTCGGCCGGGTGACCGTCGCCACCGCCCAGTGGAACCGGGCCAAGGCCGACCTGCTCGGCTGGCCTGAGAAATACGGGATCGACCAGGCCACGCTCGACAAGTATGGCTACGGCTCCATGACCGAGTTCCGCAACTGGCGCCTCTACAAGAAATATGGCGGCGGCCCGATGGTCGACCTGGGCTCGCACCAGATCGACCTCTTCGGCTGGGTCCACGGCACGCCGCCCAAGTCGGTCACGGCCAGCGGCGGGCTCGACTACTACAAGGACTGGGAGTGGTACGACAACGTCATGGCCGTCTACGAGTTCGAGACGAAGCAGGGGACGGCCCGGGCCTTCTACCAGGTCCAGACGACGACCCAGCACGGCGGCTTCTACGAGACCTTCATGGGCGAGAACGGCTCGCTCGTCCTGTCGGAGATCCCGGAGCGGGGCAACTGGGCCATGCGCGAGCCCCACGCCCCGGAATGGGATTCCCTGGCCAAGGCGGGCCTGCTCCAGTCCGAGACCGTGCCCATTCAGAAATCGGCCACCAAGAACATCTACGTCGATGTCCGGGTGACGGCCGAGGCGGGGCGCTGGCCCCTGCCGATCGAGCTGGCCAAGCCGGCCCACCAGCCCCACCTGGAGAATTTCTTCGACGCCGTGCGGAACGGCACGCCGCTCAACTGCCCCGCCGAGCTGGCCTACGAATCGTGCGTCGCCGTGCTCAAGACCAACGACGCCGTCAGGGACCGGCGGGTCCTGGAGTTCCGGCCGGAGCAGTTCAAGGCATGAGCGCCGCCGGACGGGCCTTCCCTCGGACGGGCGCGGGAGTGGTCCTGGCCCTTTTCGTCCTGGCCGCGGCGGCCGCCGGCCAGACCGCCGCCCCGGCCCCGGCGCCGGCCCCGGCGAAGGACCAAAAGCACCTCGGCTGGAACGGCGACCGGACGGTCCCCGTCCATCTCCTCCCGCTCCGCGACGAGAGCGACGAGCTCATCGTCCCGACCGAGACGGACCCGCGGCCTTACTCGGCCCGTTTCACCTGCGGCCCGTGCCACGATTACGCGACGGTCCGGGGCGGCTGGCATTTCTCGGCCTTGACGGCCGACAAGAGCGGCCGGCCGGGAGAGCCGTGGCTCCTCTCGGACCCGCGGACCGGGACCGTGCTGCCCCTGTCTTATAGGGCCTGGCCCGGCTCCTACGACCCGGATGCTTTGGGCCTGACGGCCTGGGACTTCACCCTGCTTTTCGGCCGGCACCTGCCCGGCGGCGGCCCGGCCGAACCCTCCGACGAGGAGGCCCTGGCCCACCCCGAGGCCCGCTGGAACGTTTCGGGCAAGGCCGAGGCGAACTGCCTGGCCTGCCACAACCGCTCCGGCCGTCAGGACCATAGCGAGTGGGCGAAACAGGTGCTGCGCGAGAACCTGCGCTGGGCGGCCACCGCGGCCGGCGGCATCGGCGAGGTCGGGGGCATGGCCTCGCGCCTCAAGGAGACCTGGGACATCACGGACGGCCCCAACCTCGACGACCACGAATGGGCCGTCGCGCCGTTCGTCACTTACCGGACGGTCGATTTCGATTCCAAGCACAGATATTTCTTCGACATCATCTATCCGCCGGCCGACGAGCGCTGTCTGGCCTGCCATTCGGTCTCGCCCAAGGACGCGGCCCAATGGAGCGCCGATGCCGACGTCCACACGGCCGCCGGCCTGAAGTGCGCCGATTGCCACAGGAACGACCTCGGCCACGCCATCGTCCGCGGCTATGAGGGCGAAGCGGCCGAGACGGGCGACCGCTCCGCCGGGGCGTTCACCTGCCGGGGCTGTCACCTCGGCGAGAACGCCGAGGGCGAGAAGACGGTCGTCCCCGGCCGGCTCGGCGCCCCCTATCCGAAGCACACCGGCATCCCGCTCGTCCATTTCAAGCGGCTTTCGTGCACCGTCTGCCATTCGGGGCCGAAACCGAACGAGGACTTCACCCGCGTCCGGACCTCGCGGGCCAATCGCCTCGGCATCTACGGCGTCGCGACCTGGTCGACCGACGTCCCGGCCATCGTCGAGCCGGTCTATCAGAAGGGCGGGGATCACAAGATCGGCCCGAACCGTCTCGTCTGGCCGGCCTTCTGGGGGAAAAAGAGCGGCAAGACGGTGACGCCGCTGCTGCCCGAGGTCGTCGACAAGATCGCGGGCGACATCCTCAAGCCCGAAGAGCGCCTCTCCCTGACACTCGTCGCCTTGAGCCAGGCCCTGGCCGAGGATGAGATCCCCGTTCTCGTCTCGGGCAAGTTCGTCTTCGCCCCGAACGTCGACGGCGGCATCGACGCGGCCGAAGAGGCGGGAGCGAAGGCCGACCGGGCCGTCTTCTGGGGCCTCCGGGCGGGCCAGGAGGTGCGGCCGCTCGCGCCCGACTTCGATCCGGCAGCCGAGGACAAGGACCCGGAGATCGAGACCCGGTTCCAGAGCTACCTCCAAGCCCTGGGCACCGTCGCCGGCCGGCCCGGCGAGCCCGCGATCGTCATCCGCAAGACCCTTTACCGGTTCGTCGACGGCTTCCTCGATATCTCCGAGGCCCCGGCCGAGCTCGCCGGCGCCGCGGGGCCGGGCTGGCTCGTCGAGGGCAAGCTCGTCCCCCTGGCCCCGGACTTCGACGTCCGGACGGTCACCGCCAAAGCCGGGACCGAGCAGACGCTGACCGAGGAACAGGTGGGGCTCGTTCTCGAAGCTCTCTCCAAAATGACCGGCGATTCTGAGGCCGTCTATATCTCGGGCGGCCGGATGTTCCACCGCGCCAAGGACGGGACGCTCGGCGCGGCCGCGAGCCCGGCCGCCGCGCCCGTCGTCTGGCCCCTGGCCCACGACGTCCGCCCGGCCCAACAGTCGCTCGGCTGGAAGGGCTGCACGGACTGCCACAGCGGCGGCTCGGACTTCTTCTTCGGCCGGATCAAAGGCACCGGGCCTCTTCTGACGAAGAGGATCGAAACGCGCTCGGCCTCGTCCTTCATGGGCCTCGGCGGGCTCTTCCAGCGCGTCTTCGGGCTCTCGTTCATCGTCCGGCCGGCCTTCAAGCTCGTCCTCGGGATCGCGGCCTTCATCGCCGGGGCGCTGCTCGTCATCGCGGGGCTCGTCGCGCTCGGCCGGTTCGCCGGCTTCTTGGAGAAGAGGTAGCCCGATGTGGTTCACGATCGTCACCGTCCTCGTCGTCGCGGCCGGCTTCGTCGGGCTCGCCTTCCACCGTTTCTGGACGACCCGCGAGGAGGCCCGGTCGACCCTCCTTTACGCGGAGCTGGCCAAGAGATTCTCCGCCTGGACCGCTTTGCGGACCGTCCAGATGGCGCGGCGGGCCTCGCCGCGGGCCTGGTGGGACTATCTCAAGGGCCTGCCGCTGTGGCGGGAGCCCCTCCTGGAGAAGTGGCTCTCGATCTGTCTCTACGGGAGCTTCCTCTATCTCGCGGCGAGCGGCTTCTTTTTCGCGATCTTCATCCCCCGCGGCCTGTTCGGCTTCCCCCTCGTCGCCCATGTCATGGCCGGCGGCCTGTTCGCCGTTTGCCTGGTCATCACCGTCCTGTTCAAGGGTCGGGATTTCATCACCGTCCCGAAGCCGGCCCACTTGACACTGACGCTCCTCGATCCCCGCAAGATGGGCATCACCCCCGCCCGGGTCCGGCTCTGGGCCTTCTGGACCTTCGCCCTGGCCGGGTTCTTGCTGACGATATCGGCCCTGCTGCCGATGCTGCCGCTGCTGCGGACGCCCGGGCAGAAGTTCATGTTCGAGTTCCACCGCTACAGCGCCCTGGCGTCCTTGGTGGCCGCGATCGTCTTCGCCGGGCTGGAGATCTTCGCCGCCGGCCGTCCGGGGACGCCGGCCGGACTCGGGGCCGACCGGAGCTGATCCCTTCCGCCCCTATTTGGTCCGGGAGGAACTGTCGCGCTCGCCGTTGTCGTAAAGTCCGACCAGCCCGACCGTCTTCCCATCCTTGACCGTGAACTCGATGCGGAAGGTGTCCAGCCCGTCCAGGGCGAAAAGCGTCGCGGTCATGGGGATGAGCTTGTACTTCGGACCCGTCCTTTGATAATGGAGGGCGCCGCTCTCGAAGGTGACCGTCCTCTCGCCGTATGTCCCGGCGTAGGTCTTCAAGATCTGGACGGCGATCCGCGGCGGGCTTTTCTTGGCCTTATCGCCCGCGAGGATCCACTCGTACTCGGCCTTGAGCACGGGGTCCGTCGCCTTGGCCGCGAGATTCTCGAGGGCCAGGGCGTAGGCCTTGTCGAACGCCTCCGCCGCCGGGCAGGCGACATCGGGTTTGACGCCCGTCCCTTCCCAGTTCGTCTTGGAGACGGGATTGATGGCCCGGGCGAAGGGGACCCGGAGGATGAAGTCGCGTTGGACGATCATCGCGTTGGTCGGATGGGCGCCGCCGCCGGTCGTCTCGCCGATGATGGTCGCCCGCTTGAGGTTCTGCAGGTTGTAGGAGAACTCCTCGGCGCCGGAGAAGGTCCTGGCGCTGGTCAGGACATAGACATCGGCCTTGGCCGCTTTGGCCCCGGGAACGTAGGGCAGGGTCCAATAATTCTCGGTCTGGCCGGTGGCCCGGGCGTAGAGATCGTTGAGGTGGACCGGCTCCTCGAAGAGGTAGGAGCTGATGAGCTGGATCTGGGCCGGCTCGCCGCCGCTGTTCTGGCGAAGGTCGACGATGATCGCGTCGCAATAGGCCAGGAAGTTCATGGCCGCGATCGCGGTCGGCCCGGCCTCGGCCGGCGACGCGAAGACGCCGAAGTCGAGGTAGCCGACGTTGCCCGGGAGGCGCTCGGCCTTGCGGAAGCCGAAGTTGGCCCGCCGGGCCGCCCGCAGCTGCCTCTCCCGGACCTTTTGGGCCTCCTCCTCGCTCCGCCCCTCCAGGCGGCGGATGTTCTCGGCCGCGGCCGGATTGAAGGCGAACCCGGTGTGCCGGTCCTTCGTTACTTCGAGGATCGTCGCGGCCACGGCCCGGGCGAAGTCCGGGGCGGCCGCGAGCGTGTCGAATTCGCCGGCCTGGAGCTTGGCCCGGAGGGCCTCCTCGACCTTCTGGGCCGTCTCGGCAAAGATATAGCTTTTATTGAAGAGGACGGCGATCTCGTCGATGACGGCCTGTTTCTTGGCCGCGTCGAGGGTCGGCGGCGCCACCTGGCCGAGGGCCAGCGAGACCCACAGGGCCGGGAGCGCGATGATGAGGGCGATCCAACGGGTCATCCTATTGGGCATCTTGAGACCTCCTTTTTTGGCCTTGCCGGCGGCCTCACCGCGTCCAGCTGGCCGGCCGCGACGGGCACGCGAGGAGCCCCTTGATGAGCAGGTCGGCGATCCGGCCGACCTCGCTTTCCACCTCCTCCCGCCGGCCGAGCTCCCGGGGCGAGAGGCTGAACGGCAGGAGCGAATTCGTGCTCTGGATGAGGACGAGCGCGGCCGACCGGGGATCGGGGCAGTCGAGGGCCCCGAGCCGGGCCCCTTCGCGCAGGACGCCCTCGAGGACGGCCGCCTCCTGCTCGAACCAGGCTTGGCGCCGGACGATCAGGGCGGCCCGGACCGACGACAGGAGGTCGCCGAGGCTCTGGGAATAGTGGGCGACGCTGTCAAAGCGGTGGAGGACACGGAGGACGAGCATGCGGCGGAGGCGCCGGTCCACCGTGTCGGACGAAGAGGCCTCCGCTTCGAGCTTCCGGACGACGGTCTCGGCGATCCGGTCGGTATGGGCCAGGGCCAGCTCCTCCTTGGACGGGAAATGGAGGTAGATCGTGCCTTTGCCGATGCCGACCCGCCTGGCCACATCCTCCATGGTCATCTTGCCGTAGCCGTACTTAGCCAGGAGCGAATCGACCGCGTCGAGGATCAGGTCCCGGATGTCTGAGCGCTTTGCGATATCTCTCATAATGACTCTTGACCAATATTATATTCTAGTCATTTACGCCTGTCAAATTCTATCAAGAAATACCGGATTCTTTCCTTTTGGTTGCGGTGACCTGGAAATCGACTACAACTTCGGGCGGCGGAGGTGATGGTCCGTCCGCTGCTGGAAGGCATGGGCCAGGAGGAGCATGTCCGCCTCGCCGAAGAGCTTCCCGGTCAGCCGGAGGGCCGACGGCTGCCCCTTGGAGTCGAAGCCCTGGGGCAGGGCCATCTCGGGGTGGCCGGTAAGGTTCGTGGGTCCGAGGGCGCTGCCGATGAGCACATCGAGGTCCTTGAAGAAGTCGCGGTAGGCCTCCATCAGCCGGTAGCGGGCCCGGTTGGCCTGGATGTACTCGACGGCCGGAACGATCTCATGGAGCCGGAAGGAGCCGACCCAGGAGCTGCGCTCGGGCTCGGCCGACATCAGGTCGAGCTTGCCGCCGCGGACGAGATCGTCGAAGGCCGCCGCCGCTTCGGTCGTCAGCAGGAAGTCCATCGGGCTTGAGCCCATCTTCGGCAGATCCACCGGCACGGGGTCAAGGTCCAGCTTGCGGATGACTTCGAGAGAGGCCTTATTGAACGCCTGGGCTTCTTTCATCCGCTGGACCCGGTCCGGGTTCTTCGGATCGTCGGGGATCTCCCGCTCGACATCCGCTTTGAGATAGCCGACCCGCAGCCGGCGCACGTCGCGCCCGGCGTCCCAAACGAAGGGGATATCAAGGACCGTGTTGTCCCGCCCGTCGGGCCCCTGGATGGCGTGGAGGACCACGGCGCAATCTTCGGCCGTCCGGCAGAGCGGGCCGAGCTTGTCCATCGTCCAGCTCAGGGCCATGGCCCCATGCCGGCTGACCCGGCCGAACGACGGCCGGAGGCCCGTGACGCCGCAACGGCTGGCCGGCGAGATGATCGAGCCGCGCGTTTCCGAGCCGACGGCGAAGGGGATGAGCCCCGCCGCTACGGCTGCGGCCGGCCCGGCCGACGAGCCGCTCGAGCCCTGCCCGGCGTTGGCCGGGTCCCAGGGGCTCTTCGTCTGGCCGCCGAACCAGCGGTCGCCCATGGCCAGGGCGCCGAGGGTCAGCTTGGCCACGAGGACCGCCCCGGCCTCCGTCAGGCGCTCGAAGACCGTGGCGTTCCGGTCGATCGCCTGGTCCTTATAGGGCGAGGCGCCGAAGGTCGTTCTATACCCCTTGACCGCGAGCAGGTCCTTGGCCCCCCAGGGGATGCCGTGAAGGAGGCCGCGGTATTTCCCCGCGGCGATCTCCCTGTCGGCCCGGGCCGCCTGTTCCATAGCCAGGTCCTCGGTCAGCGTGACGACGCAGTGAAGGACCGGATCGTATCTTTTAAGACGCTCGAGACAGAGCTTCGTGAGATCAGCCGATTTGACCTCACGTTTTTTTACCAGCGCGGCGAGGTGTGTCACCGGCAGGAAGACAAGGTCCTCGTCGGTCTTCGGTTTCGCAACCCGGACCTTCGTCGCTCTTAATGAAGACTTACCCTGAGGCAGGCGCGTCCCGGGAAGGACCGGGTTGAAGACGAGGGCCGAGGGCGTGTCGTTGCCGAGGCCCATCTCGCGCAGGGCCTGGAAGCTCTGGAGGAGGCCGCCCCGCCGCCCCAGCCCTTCGGCGATGGCCTTCTCGGCTTCGGGCGAGAGGGTGAGGCCCGCGATCTTGGCGGCGGCCGCGACCGTCTCGGGCTTGATCTCCGCCGCGTCCTGGGACGCTGCGAGAAGGGCCCCCGGCAGGAGCGTCCCGCCGAGACCCAGCGAGCCGAAGAACTCCAGGAACCGGCGCCTGTCGATCCTCTTTTCGTCGTCCTTCAAGTGCCCATCTCGTTCGCTCATGGGGCCTCCTTTCGGTCGAGGCCCTATCCTATCCGCGGGCGCTTCTCTTTTCAATCGGCATCGGTTCTTTGGGGCCCCCGGCATGGGGATTTCCCCCTGTTGAAGGCCTTGCTATTTGGGCCGCGTTGGGCTATCATCTTCCATCGGAGCTTCTCGGACCTTTCCTCTGAAGCGAACCGAAATATCATCACAATCTCATAAGGAGTCTGTTCATGGCCACTAAAGGGTTCAACGCGTTCGAGATGGCCCAGAAACAGTTCGACACTGTCGCCGACCTCCTCGAGCTTGACCAACCCACCCGGGACCTCCTGCGGACCCCCCTGCGGGAGTACCATTTCTCCATCCCCGTCCGCATGGACGACGGCAGCGTCCGCGTGTTCCGCGGCTTCCGCTGCCAGCACAACGACGCCCGCGGCCCCTGCAAGGGCGGCATCCGCTTCCACCCCCAGGAGACGATCGACACGGTCCGGGCCCTGTCGATGTGGATGACCTGGAAATGCTCCGTCGTCGACATCCCGCTCGGCGGCGGCAAGGGCGGCGTCATCTGCGACCCGCACGACCTCAGCCCGCGCGAGCAGGAACGGCTCTGCCGCGGCTGGATCCGGGTCCTGGCCCATGACGTGGGCAACCTCCGCGACGTC
>Ga0172362_10000957_pt1 | contig 24378 bp, 14 predicted proteins | sample LakKivs1_kivu2a2_FD_114534 | JGI IMG/M metagenome (GOLD analysis project Ga0172362, IMG submission 114534) | Sediment microbial communities from Lake Kivu, Rwanda - Sediment s1_kivu2a2 | ecosystem: Environmental > Aquatic > Freshwater > Lake > Sediment | place: Rwanda: Western Province, Lake... | reverse complement strand
GATTCCCGCAGGTGATTCCAGCCCTTTCGACATTTTTTGGACCGATGGAATCTTCATTCTTTCTATGTGTTCGTTGAGGTTGGACTTAATATAATCGCGGGCTTTTTTATAAATTGGAGGTGTTATGGAAACTATGCCGGTTGTGATTATTACGGCCATTACAAGCGTTGTTATGTTTTTTCTCGGGTGGATATTAAGCACCCGAATAGGGCAAGGAAAAATTGCCAGTGCAGAAAAACTTGCAGAAAAAATCGTTTCGGAAGCAGAAAAGGAAGCTTCTGCTCTGAAAAATCAAAAAATTCTTGAATCAAAAGATGAATGGTACAAGCTAAAACAAGATTTTGAAAGAGAGACGCGCCAACAACGGCAAGAACTCGAAAAAAGGAGAGAAAAGTTACAGAAAAAGGAACTGGAAACAGATCGAAAGCTTGATCATCTCAATCAGAAGGAAAAAGAGCTAATTAAATTGGAAAAACACTGTAAGGATCAGACTGACATCCTCTCGAAAAAACAAGAAGAATTAAAACAAATTATAACAAAACAGAACGAAAAACTTGAAAAGATTTCCGGCATGACGAATGAGGAAGCGTTGAAGGAGCTGAAAGAAATTCTTCTTGCCAAAGCGAAGCGTGAAGCTGCACAATTGATTAAGGACATTAAAGATCAGGCACGTCTTTCAGCCAATAAGGAAGCCAAAGAGATTATCATATCGGCCATTCAACGTACCGCCGCAGACCATTCCGTGGAAACAACGGTATCGGTAGTCCACCTTCCCAACGATGAAATGAAAGGAAGAATTATCGGCAGAGAAGGAAGGAATATTCGTTCTTTTGAAAACGCCACGGGAATTGATGTGATTGTGGATGATACACCCGAAGCGGTCATCCTTACGGGATTTGATCCGTACAGAAGAGAAATTGCAAAAAGAGCACTTGAAAAACTCATCGCGGACGGACGTATCCACCCTGGCAGAATCGAAGATGTTGTGGAGAAGACCGAAAAAGAGATGGAAGAACTTCTCGTTCAACTGGGTGAACAGGCCATGCTGGAAACAGGTGTACATGGCCTTCATCCTGAATTGGTAAAGTTGTTGGGAAAATTGAATTTTCGAACGAGCTATGGACAGAATGTACTTCAACACGACATTGAAGCAGCGTATTTGGCCGGGTTGATGGCCAGTGAACTTCAACTGGATGCTGTTGTGGCAAAAAGGGCCGCTCTGCTTCACGATATCGGAAAAGCGGTGGATAGAAACACTGAAGGGACGCATTATGAAATCGGCGCAGAACTGGCAAAGAAGTACGGCGAAGGTCCCATTGTTCAGAATGCCCTGGCTTCTCATCACGATGAAGTGCCCATGACGTCTCCTATATCTGCTCTGGTTCAAGCAGCGGATGCGATATCCGGGTCGCGTCCAGGCGCAAGAAGAGAAACACTTGAAGGCTACATCAAGCGCCTCGATAAACTGGAAGAAATTGCCGAGTCGTTTGGGGGTGTCTCGAAAACGTATGCCATTCAGGCCGGACGAGAAATTCGCGTTCTGGTGCAGCCGGAGAAGATCAATGACGCCATGGCGGATCAATTGGCTGCAGACATTGCCGAAAAAATCCAAGGAGAAATGGAATACCCTGGACAAATCAAAGTGACAGTTATACGCGAATACCGTTCCGTAGATTACGCTAAATAAACAAGCACGATGGGTGATTCCGTGTCTTTATCCCAAATACACGTTCTCTTTATAGCGGATATTGTAGGAAAGCCTGGGTACGAAATGGCCGCCCAGTACATCCCAGCGATTAAAAAAGAACATGCGATTTCTCTTACCATTGCCAACGGTGAGAACAGTGCAGAAGGAAAGGGAATGACACCCCAGATAGCTCAATCCTTATTCGATATTGGCATTGATGTGATTACCAGTGGAAATCATATTTGGAACAAAAAAAACCTCTTTCCTGTTCTTGATCAGAATCCGTATATTTTACGGCCGCTAAACTATCCCCAAGGATGCCCTGGTCATGGATCCTGTATACTGGAGATCGAAAAAGGGGTTCATGTGGGTGTCATTAATCTTCAGGGAAGAAGTTTTATGTATCCCATTGACTGTCCCTTCCGATCCATGGATGAAGAAATCCAGCGTATGCAAGAACGGAATGTCCAAACCATTGTTTTGGATTTTCACGCAGAAGCAACTGCAGAAAAAATTGCGATGGGCTGGTATCTGGATGGACGTGTCAGTGCAGTCATCGGAACACACAGCCACGTGCAGACCGCCGATGAACGGATCTTACCTAAGGGCACAGCGTACATTACGGATGCTGGAATGACCGGTGCGTTTGATTCGGTCATCGGGATGGATAAAAACTCAGCAATACAGCGATTTTTAACCCAGTTGCCGATTCCTTATAAAATTGCCTACGATGATCCCAAATGCTGTGGAGTCATTGTCTCCATGGATCAAAACTCAGGAAAAGCAAATTCTATTTCACGTTTTCAAATTTCACTATCACAGACTTAAAAAAAGGAAAAAAGCTATGGCACAAATTATCGAAGGAAAAGAAATCGCCCAGAAAATTCGTGACGAAGTGGCTGATGAAGTTCAACAACTAAAGAAAGAAGGAATTGTTCCGCATCTGACTGTTATCCTTGTCGGAGAAAATCCTGCATCGCAAGTGTACGTCAGGATGAAGGGGAAAGCCTGTGAAAAAGCGGGTATATCGTCGGAGACCTTAACCTATCCGGCTACAATCACACAGGCGGAATTGATTGATCGTATCGTCAAGCTAAACAAAAATCCCAAGGTCCATGGTATCCTCGTCCAGCTTCCGCTTCCCTCGCATATTGACGAGAATCTCATCCTGGAAACCATTTCTCCGGGTAAGGATGTTGACGGATTTCATCCAGTCAATGTCGGAAAACTGGCTTCTGGTTTATTGGATGGATTCGTTCCGGCCACACCTGCGGGCATTGTCGAGCTTCTCGTGCGAAGCAATCATCCCCCGGATGGAAAGCATGTCGTTGTCGTTGGAAGAAGCAACATTGTGGGAAAACCTGTAGGTCTTTTGCTCTTGCGAAAACAGAAAGGAGCCAACGCCACGGTGACTTTTTGCCATTCACGAACCAAGGATCTCGGAGCCGTCACCCGAACCGGTGAAATTCTTATTGCTGCGATTGGGCAGGCCGAAATCATAAAAAAAGATATGGTGAAACCAGGCGCAGTCGTTATTGATGTGGGAGTGAATCGGGTTGACGATCCCACACAGCCAAACGGATATCGCTTGGTAGGGGATGTGGATTTTAAAGAAGTGTCTAAAATCGCAGAAGCCATTACTCCTGTTCCGGGTGGCGTAGGCCCAATGACCATTGCGCTTTTGTTAAAGAATACGGTCAAAGCATGTAGACAATTAACGGCAAAAGCATAGGGGTAATTTCTCTTGCGATTATCCAAGGCCTACATTCCAACACAAAAGGAAATACCGTCGGATGCAGTCATTCCAAGCCATCGCCTCATGCTCAGAGCGGGTCTAATTCGCCCTCTGGCTTCCGGTATCTATTCCTATCTTCCTCTGGGATGGAAAGTAATGAAAAAAGTCATTGACATCATCAGGGAAGAGATGGATCGTATTGGCGGACAAGAACTTCAGCTTCCAGTACTGAATCCTGTTGAAATTTGGAACGAATCCGGTCGAAATACCGATTTTGGCGATGAAATGTTTCGCTTGAAGGATCGCAAAAATAGGCTGTTGGTCATGGCTCCAACACACGAGGAAGTGATCTGCGATCTTGCCCGAAAATATATTCGATCGTACAAGGATCTGCCTCAAATTTGGTATCAGATCCAAACAAAATTTCGGGATGAACCGAGGCCTCGATCCGGTGTCATGCGGACACGCCAATTCATCATGAAGGATTCCTATTCACTTGACAAGGACGAAGAAGGCCTGGAGAAAGCGTATCAACTTCATAGAGAAGCGTATTGCAGAATATTCGATCGTTGTGGCCTTCATTATCATGTTGTCGGTGCGTCTTCAGGAGTGATGGGGGGGAGTGGTTCCCAAGAATTCATGGTTGAATCAGAATTTGGAGAGGATGTGTTGGTTCTCTGCAAAAAATGCGCTTACGCAGCGAACCTGGAAGTGGCCACTTCGATTCCATGGAAGGTTGAAAAAGAGGAAAAAAGTCTGCAGAAAGTTCACACGCCTGGTAAGAAAACGATAGGTGAGGTTTCCAGATTTTTAAAGAAACCATCGCGAGAATTGATGAAATCTCTCCTATATATATGTGATGATTCTCCCATCATGATTCTGATTCGAGGAGATCATGAGATCAATGAATCCAAATTAAAATCGTACGTGGGGCCGACAATTAGACCAGCTCATCCTGAGGAAGTCATTGACATTTGTGGCGTCGAAATTGGGTATATTGGTCCGATCGGTCTTAAAAAGAAGATCCGAATCGTTGCAGACAATGCACTTCAACAGCAACACAATCTCACAACAGGTGCGAATGAAAAAGATTTTCATTTATCCGGTATCGAACTTATCAGAGATGTTCCTGTTGAAAGATTTGTTGATCTAAAAAATGTGATTCCTGATGAAAAATGTATTTTGTGTGGCGGAGAATTGCGTGTTGTAAACGCAATTGAATTAGGACATATTTTTAAACTTGGAACAAAATATTCAAAAAGCATGAAAGCGTCCTATTTGAGTAAAAATGGAAAGGAAAGACCGCTTGTCATGGGAAGTTACGGTATTGGTGTGGAAAGAGTGGTCGCAGCATCCATTGAGCAAAATTATGATGACAAGGGGATTGTCTGGGATGTTTTTCTTAATCCATACCAAGTTCACATAATTCCGATCAACGTTGATAATCAGGACATTATCCAAAAGGCCAATACTCTCTACGATGTACTGAATAAAGCGAAAATAGAAACTCTTATTGACGATCGTGAAGTGACACCGGGGTACAAGTTCAAAGATGCAGATCTGTTGGGAATACCTTTACAAATTATTATTGGAGAAAAATGGCTCAAAAAAGGTCAGATTGAAATCAAGCAGCGAAAAACGGAAACAGAGGTCTTTTGTGAGGAATCCGAGACACTCAATACAATTCATTCACTTTTGGCATTAGATGTTACGAAGGTAAAAAAATGAATGAAAAGAGCTCAAAATCCAAAATTGTGACTGTATCATTACGCATTGCAGATGTGCAAAATAATTTAACTTTTTACAAGCTTTTTATTGAGAATACAAATCCTGAAAATATTCGAGAGGGTTTATTAAAAAAATATCACACCAATTCCGGCATACTGGAAGGATTTTTAGATAATGAAAGGATTGTTCTTCAGTGGTATCCGAAAAAGGTCGACCAAAGCGCAGAAAAACTGCATACCGAAGCCAGTGATTTAGTGAAGAAAAAACAGTATGAGGCTGCCATCTCCAAATATACTAAAGCAATTTCAATAAACAGTGGCGATGTTGAATATGTATATAAACTGGGACTCATTTATTTTGAATTAAAAACGTACCCACAAGCGATAAAGTATTTGGAGCACGCTGTTCAGATTTGTCCAATTCATTTTCGTTCGCATTTATTGCTTGGAATTTCATGGATTAAATTAAGAAAATTTGACAAAGCAGAAGTATATGTACTTGAAAGCAATATATTAAACCGTTCCAATGTGTTGACGTATTTAAATCTTGGAGTGATTTATAGTATCCAGAAACGTTTTAATGAAGCAATTCAAATGTTTAATGCATCTATTCAGCTTTCACCGAATGAAAGCAGGGCATATCTTGGTCTTGCAAGAATATATAGCATGTTAAGCGACACAACTACTTCAAATAGCTATTTTAAAAAAGTAATTGAACTTTCACCTCGAACGCCGATTGCGGAATATGCAAGAAGATCCATTCGTATTCCAGTTAAAGAAGAATCTATTGTAGATAAATCGGATAATAATGGCAGGGAAGAACAATTTGCAAAAGGTATAGGACTTTTTCTTGCAGGAAATTATACATCATCTGCAGATCAATATAAAGTATACTTAAAAAATCATCCCTCCGATGATTATGCTTGGTATTTGATTGGTGAAGTTAAAATTCGCTTAGGAGAATTGGATAAAGCATTGGATTGTTTTAAAAGGGCCATTCGACTAAATCATAGAAGAAGTCCCTATTATAAAGCCTTAGCAATTGCATTTCATTATCTTGGGAAATCGAAGGATGCGATAAAAGTCATGAATAAAACAATTGAAATGGGAAAAAAAGACTCATTATGTTATACTATTTTAGGTATTAATTTTTTGCGAGAAAGAAAATTAGAGGCTGCCATAAAAAATCTACAAATTTCTATTCGCATTAACCCCAATAACCAACTTGCACTTTATAATTTAGCATTAGCGCTTTTTCAAACTCAAGAAAATGTTAAAGCAATAGAAATATTAGAAAAAATACTTACATTTGAATTTTTTGCACCTATAAAAAATCAAGCAAATAAATTATTAAAAAATATACGTTCATCAAATGATACCGGTTCCCAAAGTGTGTAAAGAGGGATCTCCCTACGTAGGAAATGAGATCGAATAATCGAGGACCGTCCCGATCATTTCACTCACCCGAAATTCTGGATTTTATTGATGTGACCTTCAATACTATGACAGATGGGGTGGGTAGTTCGTTTGATTTCATAGACTGGTAGCGCGATCAATTTCACAGGCTTTTATGACGTTGGTGATTCTGAAAGATATTTTTCACTTCGTATAATAGTTATTATGTTTATATAATCGTTTATAATTTCTCATCAATAACCGAAAGCGTTAAAATTGCAAATGATGCTAACCAATGTTCTCCCTCATAATTTCCACTTGCAATGTTCTTAAAAGCATTAGAAGCATGACCAATTGCCGATTTTATAAGTATTTTTCTATATGGATCATCTTCCCGAAGTACTGAGGCAATTCCTATCATGCACCAAGCGCGACTGAGATTCAATCCATCGAGGTGTACAATTTTGGGATCGGTACGATCTGTCACGATTGCTGGATTGAGTAGATTTGCAGGTTGATTTTGTGTTATGTTAGGTAGGAAACGATGAAACCACTTCCTGAAAATTTTGGGTCCCAGTACCTTGCGCATTAGATCCGCTTCAATAAAACACGGTGAAAGAAAGTCTTCCCCTCCTGGTTCCCACTGAACCGGGTAATTTTTATCATTACTGAAATACATCACGCTGCGTTCTACCAGCATATTTATGAATTTTACATCTTCCATTTTTTTTGCATAATCAAGTGCAAAAGATATCCCAAAAGCTGTATTCGGATGAACTCCAGTGCGTATAGGATATGTCTGCTTTGGTAAAAAATCATAATAGTGATTGACGATTTCCTGTACTAAAGGGAATAGATTTTCAGACCATTTATGACCATCCGAATCGTTCCAATTCTGCAGTTCTTCAGCCAGTTTTAAAAGCCATGCCCAACCGTACGTTCTTTCAAAAGATTTACGGTTTGACTGGTAAAAATAACTTACTTCCATCAGGATATTATCAACTGTTAAATTTTCATTTAATCGCTCTCGGATTGTCTGTGCTTCCGGTAGGTTGGGAAAACGCTTTAAAAGTCGAACAAGCATCCAGTGGCCATGAACAGAAGAATGCCAGTCGAAACAGCCGTAAAATGCTGGATGAATTTTACGAGGAGTCAACACTTCCACATCACTATTTACCACATGACCCGGGTTATTTGGATATTCTCTTTGTATACATCGTAGAGCCATTCGAGCGAAACCCGAGGCCATTTCTTGGGTAAACTGTAATTTATTTTCTAATATTTGAAGTTCAAATGCATCCTCACTCGTACGTTGAGAGCAGTTAAAAAATAGCAAAATAAACAACAATAATAAGAAAAATACTTTTTGTGGTTGATAAAATTTCGATAAATTTATTTTTTCCATGATAAAACCTCCATGATGTTTACAATGCATGAGGATTATGTTTATTGTTGATCTTCGTTCGTATTGGTCTGCAAAAAACGACGTTTTCGGATATTTTTCATAAGTGGGAAAATAATCACAATTGTCACTATTCCAGAAACAATAAGAAGCCATTGCTCTTGCAAATTTCGAAACGGAAATGTCGACACCGCTGCTTTAACTAAGTTAGCAATTCCCAGGATAATTGTTATGGTTATTACGATTCCCATTACGATATTGGAAAGCGGACGATTTATTCCTTTCTCCCCCATCAGAGTACGATCATTAACAACAAGAAAAAGAAAAACTGCCGCAAAGGGAAGTAATACACCGTTTAAAGCTTGCGCAAGAATAATTGCAGGAATGGGTCGAATATCCATCAATCCCAAAAGAGTTCCGAAAATTAATATTCCCATCCAAATGATGCGGTAACGTAAAGCGTCTTGGTGCCATCTATTATGGTCAGGAGAATCCAATAAACTTTGGGCAGTGATTGCGGCAGCCAACGGTGCAGTTACAGCCGAAGAAAATCCTGCTGCGAACAAGCCCATCGCGAAGAATGATCCGGACCAATTCCCTAAACGCGTAGATAACGTATCGGAAAGAGTTTCAAAAGTAAAATGACTTTCTGAGATGGCTGTACCGACTACAAGAACGCCCATCGAAATGATACCACCGAGAAAAATCGCAATTGTCAAACCAAATCGCACTTCCCCTATTTTCTGACCCTTGGCTATTCCCGAGCCTAAAAATAGATTGTAGGGTACTACGGTAGTTCCAATCAAAGCAATCACGAAGAGCGAAGATTGGTTTGTCCATGTGGGCACAAAGGTTCCTATTAGAATATCTCCAACAGGCGGTTTTAACAAAATTGCAGTGACAAGAAATGCAACTCCCATGAATGCGACGATCACACCTAGAAGACGGGCAACGATTTTTACTGTTCCAAAATAGAGAAGAAATCCTGCAGAAATCCCGATAATGAGTGTTAAAACTTTTGGATGTATACCTACACATAAAGAAATCCCCGCTACACTTCCAAGGATATTCCCGGTTTCATAGGCAGCACATCCTAAAATAATGGCACTTAGTACCAATGCAAGGACAAAAAAACCAAGAATACCTCCTTGAAATTGTTTTCGTATTGCCTGACCTAAATCCCATCCAGAAATTATTGTGATACGTGCACTGGCTTCCTGAAGTACAATACATGCAATTGTGGAAAAAAGTAGAGCCCAAATGAGGTCATATCTAAAAAGACTTCCTGCAGAAGCTGCAGTTGTCACTGTTCCCGGTCCAATAAACGCCGCAGAAATGATAGACCAGAATAGTATTTGCAAAAGACGTTGCATGGCTGAAAATACAAAATCCTTATGATTTCCTCCTGGAACCATATCCCCCACCGCCGGGGGTTTCCAAACGAAAGCGATCACCAGGGTTTATCTCAATGCCATCTATGGAATTTAATGCAACTATTTTGCCTGATGCACGGATTACTGTTTGTTTTGCGGGTTTTCCCGGTCGGCCTCCTGCCAATCCGTAAGGGCCCTCGCTTCTATGCTGACCCAATACGGAAAGAGAGCTCTTTTTTAGGAAAACGAGCTCACGAATAATACCGTCACCTCCGCAGTATTTGCCCTTTCCACCCGATTTCTTTCGAATCGCAAAACGTTCCACGCGTACAGGAAAACGATGTTCAATGATTTCTGGATCTGTAATCTGTGTATTGGTCATGTGACTGTGAACAGCATCGGCTCCGTGGAAGTTGGGTCCAGCTCCACACCCCCCACCCACTGTTTCATAATAGCTGAAATTATCGTTACCAAAAAGCACATTGTTCATGGTACCCTGACTGCAAGCGACCAGTTTGAGTGCCTTTAATATCGTGTCCACAAGACGCTGGCTGGTTTCAACATTGCCTCCAGAGACAGCAGGAGATTTAAATGGATCGTTTGGAAAAGGAGGATTTAAGATACCTGGAGGAATATGAAGGGCAATGGCCCGCATCAAACCCTCATTCAGTGGTAGAGGTTCATCCAATAAAAGGCGCATCACATAAATCACCACACTGTTGACAATCGCCGGTGTGGCATTCAAAATGTGGGGATGAACCTCAGCAGATCCTGAGAAATCCATGAACGCTTCGTCCCCTTGGATTCGAATGGCGACTTGAATTGGAGAACCGTCGTCCAACTGTTCCTGAGCGCAATAGGTACCGTCAGGAATCGTTTTAAGTGCGGATCGAATTTTTGATTCCGCTCGCCTTTTTAGAGCCTCCATATAGTATTGTACGGTCGTCTCTCCGTTTGATTTGACACATTGCAATAACGCCTCGGTACCGCTTCGATTTGCAGCGACTGCAGCTTTTAGATCGGCTATATTTTCTTCAATGGAACGAGAGGGGAAAGGTGTATTTTGCATGAAAGCATAAAATTCTTCCCAGCGTGGTATCCCGTTTTTAACAAGGTACATTGGAGGAATAACCACACCTTCCTCTCCAAGTGAGGTAGCCATAGAGGGCATGGATCCGGGTCGTATTCCTCCAATTTCTGCATGGTGTGCACGATTGGCGACATATCCCAAAAGAGAATGGTTTTTTAAAAAAACAGGCGATACAACGGTAATATCCGGTAAGTGCGAGCCACCGAAAGCGGGATGATTGGTAACAACAACATCACCAGGTTCCATAGACAAGGTTTCTTTAAGTTTCCGCACACAAAGCCCCATGGATCCAAGATGCACAGGAATGTGTGGTGCATTTACGACCAGATAACCGTCACGATCAAGAATGGCACATGAGAAATCCAGTCGCTCTTTGACGTTGGTGGAGATTGCCGTCCGGCGAAGCATCTCCCCCATCTCATGCGCAATCGTCTGAAACCGATTGGTAAATAATTCCAAACGAACAACTTCCGACTGAGGGGTTAAGGTTTTCGCCCTTTGCTTTTGAGTTTTTCTCAAAAGGAGAGAACCGGCGGAATCCACTTCTGCATACCATCCTTTTTCGACGACGGTCATACTGTACTGCTCGGATATAAGGACAGGCCCGTATGCCATGGCTCCGGGAGAAAGGCTCGAACGATCAACGCTTGAGACAGACTGCCATTTGCCTTCAAAAAAGGAGTGCATAGGCTGTTTTGATTCTGCCTTGAATGTCGAGCCGACTTTTTGCGCTATGAAATTTTTATTTGGCTTTGAACTCGCCACCACGCGGATAGATTCGACCTCCAGAGGATGGTCTTCCTGCCAGTGACCAAAAATCGCTCTGTATTTGGATTCAAATTCTTTTTGTATGGGTATGTTTGGATTATACTCGATTTGAATGACAGAATCCTGTCCGACAAAACGCATATTTACAATTCTTCGGCGAATTTGAATATCCTGCTTGGCAACACCTTCCTGTTCAAGTTTCGCTACGGCATCGTTGGATAGCTTCTCCATCCATCGGGGAATTTGCGATTCATTGAAATGCAGTGGTTTTAACAGTTGTTGTTCGGCGAATCGTTCAATAACCGCATGCCCCAGTCCCAGGGCACTCAAGAGCCCAGCATCCCGAGGAATCAGAATAATGTCAATGCCAAGAAGTTCTGCCACAGCACATGCGTGTTGCCCACCTGCTCCGCCAAAAGCAACAAGCACATATTTCTTGGGATCATATCCTTTTCGGATAGAAATTCTTCGAATGGCATCGGCCATGCGTTCGTTTGCAATACGATGAAATCCTATCAGCAATTCTTCGGAAGGCGTGTCTGCATGTTTTTCTTGTTTGATCCGCATACGGATTTTCTCAAATTCGCAACGGGCAGCATGTATGTCAATCGGAATGTCAAACCGCGAGCCATCGAGTCGCCCTAAAAGAAGGTTCACATCGGTCAAAGTCAACGGTCCTCCAGCGCCATAACAAGCAGGACCTGGATACGCCCCGGCGCTTTCTGGCCCAACTTTTAATTCCATCCCGTCAAAGGTGCAGATGGATCCTCCGCCGGATGCCACACTCTCAATCGCCAGTGCAGGTGCTACCAGATGCGCATCACCCACTTTATGTTCAAAAACATAGTCATAATCCCCATCGAAACGTGCAACATCGGTGCTTGTGCCGCCCATGTCAAAGGCAATGATACGTTCAAATCCAGAGCGGCGACCGGAAAGCACGGCTCCTACAACTCCTCCGGCAGGGCCGCTTAATAGACTGTCCTTTGCATGATACAATGTATGTTGAATCAATCCGCCGGCGCTGGTCATTACATGAAGCTTTCCGGCGAATAGAACTTTTTGTACGTTCTTCAAATACGTAGCAATGACAGAGCTCAAATACGCATCCACCACGGCTGTTTCGGCGCGATGTAGAATTTTAATAAACGGGGCCAAATCGGAGGAACAGGATACGTATTCAAACCCGCACTTCCAAAGAAACTCCGCCAATTTGCGTTCATGGGCTGGATTGACATAACTATTCATGAGCGCAATAGCCGCTCCACGTATACCGGATTGTAACAATTGAGAAATCTTGTTTTTCAGTCCATGAATACGAAGCGGTTTGTGAATAGTGCCATCCGCGGTTATGCGTTCATGAACCTCTACAACCGACCGATAGAGAGGTTCAGGCTCGCGAATATCAAGAGCAAAAAGATCGGGACGCTGTTGCGTGCCGATGCGAAGAAGATCACCAAAACCCCGGGTAATGAAAAGCGCAATTGGAGCTCCATCTCTTTCCAGCAGAGCGTTTGTACCACGTGTTGTTGCCAAGCGCATCCGTATTTCAGGAAGAAGGGATCCCATCGGTGTACGAGTGACCAATCTTGCAGCTAAAATCGGTGCTTCTTCTGGTGAATGCATTTCAAAGGAGAGATTGACAGGAAATTCAAGGGATATTGGCTGATTCAACTCAATTATGCAGGTGGCAGGATTGTATTTTTCCACTTGCATTGGAGGATGCTGTACATTCAAAAGAGAAAATTGAAAGCCACGAATAAAGTCAGAAGGAACATCCCATTTGGCACGTACTCTGAGTCGTTTTGGACTAATCACTTCAACAATGGTTCCTCGCAATGCACTGTTGCTCAATACTTTGGTGTGATGCATTTCCCCTTGAGGATCAAGCGCCAGACAGTCGGTAAACGTTCCCCCTGTATCAATCCAAATTTGCCAATATGGATTGTTTGTGACTTTTAATTCGTTCTTAGAACTGTGCATTGAAATCCATGAAGTGCGTTCATGTTTTGGGGGGTTGCAAAATATTTTTTGTAGGCTATTCCGTTCCACCGCAAATAAAATCAAGAGTCGTTCGGTTATGAGAAAAAAACTCTTCGCTTATTGTACCCAGAGCACAAAAAAGTACCCCCGGCAGGACTCGAACCTGCGACCCACTGCTTAGAAGGCAGTTGCTCTATCCAACTGAGCTACGGGGGCAAAACACATTAAAAGTTAAAAAGTTTAACCAGGAAAGTCAAACAATTTTTCCATGTTTCGATAGTAACAGACGTGGAAATAAAGGTGTTTCAGCTATCATTGCTTATACTTTGTTTTGGGAAAATTGCTATTTGATTCGAGTAATGATGGGCGAAGCAGGGGGTGTTTTATCAATATAGATGGAATCTCCTTGTACAATGCTGTTTCCTTTATTCCCTTCCAGATCAATAAGACTTTCTTTCGGTAAAAGGAAACGTGCCGGTCCATCTGCCACAGACTCATCAAGAGTAAGAATTCCTGAAAAATTGTTCCCGGGTACGGCTCCATTCAGAGTAATCTCGGTTTTTGAGCTATCGCTTTCAATAAGAATAATAGGACTTGGAATTTTTACTACTTGTTTTGATACGAGCAGTAAAATCGGGAGGGTTTTCGGCTTCGAATGCAAAGGAGAACCAAGAGATAAAGATGCATTTAAGCTCTTATCAATGGTATTACGGGAGATTCCCAATGTTCTGAAATCACCCGAAGATGCATTCACGCTTTGATTATCGGCATCATCAACAGCATAAATAGCATAATGATATTGGGTATTTTCCATCAAACCAATGTCTGAAAAAGTAGTTTTATCCGTTGTTCCTATTAAATTATTGTTTCGAAAGATACGATAAAACGAAGCCTTGTCTCCATCACTAGCGGGTGGCGATTCATTCCAGTTTAATGTGATGCTGGTTTCATTTTGAGTTGTGGCAATAAGATGGGTTGGAGCAAGGGGTGGTGTAATGTCCAGTGTTTTAAAAACGCCCGTTGCAGGATTGTCACTTCTATTCCCCGCATCGTCCAACGAATAAATTTTATACTGATACGGGGTATCCTCTTTCAAATGTGTATCAGAAAATAAAGTGATTTCACTTGTTCCTACCAAGGAATCATTCCTAAAAATAATGTATGCAGAAGCCGTATCGCCATCACTGGCAGGTTCGGATGCATTCCAATTTAGAAGGATGCTGCTTTCTGTTTTCGCGGGCGTTCCCTGAAGATTGGAAGGAGCGTTTGGAGGAATATCGTCTGGTTTTTCATGGATTCCGTTTATTTGAAGTTTTCCTAACCCAGAAGCAACGAATTGAACAACACCATTTGTGAAAGTGAAATCCAATTCGGTTTCATTGTACTGGACTTTTTGGGGAATGATATTCTGTGTGTTGAGAAGGACTGTGTAGGAGGTCGTGGAATCCGGACCAACAAGGTATCCATGGATACCATTCTCTTGGGTTGCATAGTGAATCGCGACAGCTTGAAGGTTTTTATCCGCACTAAAAAATACGTGATTGTTGTAGCCAAAAATGGACCCCTTCTGAATAAAGAAATAATCCAAAGCATCTTTATCCGTTTTTCTTCGGATAAGAAACTGAGCGTTGCACGTGATATCGCCGTAGGTATACGAATCGTCTGTTTTGGATAAAAGAATCAGATCGTTATTGGACACTTCGATTCCTGAAAGGTTTCCAGTATATATTTTTTTTACGGTAGGCATCGTCATAGCGCTGCTCTTCGGATAGAGCAGTGTGCAAAACAGTCCGCGTATTGGATTTGTTTCGGGCCACACACGCAGAAAATTGGCATTATAACCCAAATTCGATTTATTTTCCACAGAATATCGAATGGCTTGCGGTTCAATCATTTGTATATTTAGATCGGCAATTCCATCGAAAATGAAATTGTTGTTTCCTTGATAGGATATCGTATGGTTGACATCCGTATGAAGAAGAAAATCATACTTATGAGGTGTTGTGTCTTTTTGGATATCGTCAATGACAATAAAATACAAAGGCCGCACAAAAACAACATGCCTCAATGCCCTCTCTACAGTATTGGCACCTTTATCGTAAGCCATTTTGCTGTTTGCCTGCACATAATCGAGAAAGTCTGTGTGGAGAAAAACATCTATGCTCCCTACTTTGGAATAAACATCTCCACTGGAAGCCATCTGTCCGCGTCCAGCGATGAGAATTGTATTATGGGCTTCAGGACTTTGAATATATTGATGCAATGGCGATCCATAAGAAACTGGCGGCGCAGGATCCTCGATTAAACAATTGCCGTATGCGTTGAAAACAAAACTTCCTTGATCCGGATGACCATGCCCTCCACCAAAATGTCCGCACTCCATGGAAAGCTGAATATCGTTTGTGCTTTCATAGCCTGTACGTAGCGTTAATCGTCCAAAATCCTTATAAAGCATGGCTGGAGACATTCTGGGAGAACGATCTGGGTATTCTATTGGAATCGTGTCATCGTACCAAAAAAATTGATGCGTCATGTGTGCATTGTTCCATCCGACTTGTGTTGTTTTAAATTCACCGGTCACATACTGATAATGCCACTGCGCCAATCCATCATTGTACCTTGAGGCCAATAGAGCCATGATGTGGGGTTTTGTAACTGTGAGGCTCACATCGTCAAACGTATTGTGTCCGTCTCTCTGCGGTCGCAAAAACGCAATGGAATAGGGAATGCTTTTTTGGATAATGTTATCCATATACCCAAATTGATCATCACCTGTCACACGTTTCAGTGCATTGAAAAAGTTAAGTAAATAGCTCATCGGGAAACCGTAATAATAATCATAACTTTCCATGGTGGCGCCGTCTTTATCAAACCAACTTCGCATATATTCCTGCAGCTTTTCCTTGGCACGTTGAATCCATTGATCTGCTTCTGGGACTTCTCCTTTCAATGTTAAACCGACCAGTCCAAGAGCGCCATGGCAGACCGCTTTCCAATTTGCCAGATACGTAACACTGGCCCATCCCTCTTCTTGAATGGATGTGTTGTATAATTCTTTTGCTTCTCGTACAATGGCATGTTTAAGAGGTTCCTTTAATCCTCGATTGGTAATTTCTGTGTGGAACCAATCGTACGCTTCTGCCATAACACTTGTAAATTCGGCTCTGGCCAACCATTGTCCTGCGTACCAATCTTCCCAACCGAGGGCTTTTTCAATGATTCCCAGTGCTAACTCGCGATAGGTTGTATTGTCCGTCAAGATATAACCCAACATAAGATCTTCAAGTATTTTCTCCCGTTCGCGGTGTACTTCTCCACCAATGAATTGTTGCCATTCTGGATTATTCAAATCGAGATAATTGCGATTATTCGGATTCGTATAGTTGTTCAGATTTTTTTGAAGCTGTTCAAATGCCCCTGCCAACGCCCCACGTTGTATTTTTGCTTTTAAACTTGGAATATCCGTTACGCGAAAATGTAATATCGGATGAACTGCCAAATAAGGTGCAACGGATTCCATTTTGGATAAACGCACCCAATGCGCATAAAACCAATCACTTTTTGCTTCGAGTTTAAATGTGTTTGTACCTGCTGAAAGGTTTAAAGAATAATTTGGTGAGACTTCCTCCCATTGCGCGGTGCCAACAACTTCAGCGATTTTTTCCCACACATTGTTCCGTAGGTATAAAAGCGTTGCAGACCGATCACTACCTTTGATAACTTTCAATGTGATTTTGTATTCTCCACTAGAAGGTGCATAGAAATCCCATTGAATATAGCCTGTATTTGATTTCGCAATTACAAAACGCGCTTCTTCGATTTTAACAAAAATTCCTCTCCCCTTGTGCTCACCAAAACTGTTGTCTATATCACCATCATCCGGTTCTGTATCACCTGAGGCTTGATTCCAATGTGAATATCCAAATCCCACATAATCAATTTGCGTTTCAATCTGAGCAAAAAGTGAAGATTCATGAAAACACAGTATGGCCCAGAAAAAAATAAATCCCAAATAAATTCTTTTTTCCATTATGCAATATCCAAATGCAAAAATTGCTGCCTATTAAATTAAAACACTCTAACCACAAATAAAGACTGCAATTTTTATACCAAGGTTAATTATTTAATTGATGTGATTTTATTACTGTGTATGACTTCTTGATAAATATTCTCAAATCTTTTAATAACGTGAAACCAAGAATAGTTTTGAACCTTCTTTTTCGTTCTTACGCTCATCCAATGTAATTGCGCTGGATCGAGACGCAAAGCATTTAAAATTGTTTCTGCGGCGATTTGAGGGTGCGAAAAATTGACTAAAAATCCATCTTTCCCATGGCATACAAACCGTTCAAATGGTTCTATTTGATTTAATATTGGAATTGTTCCTGAACCCATTGCTTCTATCGCAGATATGCCAAATCCTTCATATTCTGATGCGGAAATAAAAAATTGTGCCTTTGATAAATAGTTTTTAATCTCCTCATCGGAAAGAGTTCCCAAGAACTTTACATTCTGTGATACTTCTTTTTGCTTTGCCAATAATTCATATTTTTCTTTTAATCCTTCATTGTCTGTACCAATAATCAATAAATGTATTTGTGGAAAATCTTTTTTCACATAATGCACAGTTTCAATTAAATTATCAATTCTTTTATTTCTGTGCAGTCTACCAATAAAAATAAGATTTCCAGTTTCAACGTTTTTTCTTAAACCAGAAAACCTTTGAAGATCAACACCGTTCTCTATCTGAATCAGGTTGTCTTTTAAAATCGTTGAAAAACAATTGTAATCGTGTTGACTGCTTGCAATCACTCTATCGGCTTGCGACAAAAGAAAGCGACTTATTGTGTGAAAGTACGCGCGTTTAAAGGCATCCAAAACTTTCGTATGGAAAAATCCACCGTGCGTTGAAACGACAATAGGTTTCTTATGCATGCATTTGGTTAGTAACAAATAATCTACAAAGAAATCAGTCGCATGGATATGAATAACATCGTAGTTATGAATGTATCGTATCACGCTCGGAGCAACTTTATAACGTGCAGGTCCCCAAAACGAAATTCGATAAATGCGCATTCCATTTAAAACTTCATATCTACTTAATCGTTCATCCGTTTGCAAATTCTTATTAAAGGTAATAACATCGCATGCATGCCCTCTATTGATTAAATGATGACACAAATCCAAAACGAACCGTTGAATCCCACCTACACTCGGATAAAATTGTCTTACGACATGAAGTATTTTCATACAAAATCCTTAAAATCGCTCAATCCGCATGAAGTCCATTTGATTGCATACCTTCATATATTTCCTCAATTTTTCGTGCAAGATAAGAGGAAGAGTACCTTTCTGCTATTTGTCGGCAATGCACAGACATACGAGGAGCCAGGGATAATGCCGATTTTATTTTTTCCATTAGGAGTGTTGCGCATCGTTTTTCTATAATGAAACCGGATATACCCTCTTTCACTACTTCCTTCATCTGTCCAACATTGGTACTTACAACAGGAATACCGCAGGAAAGTGCCTCGAGAACCGCAATGGACATCCCCTCCCAAAGAGATGGCAAAACAAATACATCTGCACAATTTAAGACTTCAGGCAATCTATCATGACCGACAATACCCATAAATGTAACATCATGAAGTTGTAATCGCTCGATCTGTTCTTCTAAGGATCGCTTTAAAATACCATCACCCACAAGAACAAGCCTTGCTTTTGGTATTTGTTTCTTTAGTTCAGCAAATGCATCTATGAGTAAATTAATGCCTTTTTGTTCATGAAATCTGCCGACAAACATTGCGATTTTTTCATTATCAAAGAAACCGTATTTTCTCCTGAGTTTGCTTTTATTCATCGGTTTGAAAAGGATGGTGTCAACAGAAGTTGGAATATACGTGAACTTTTTCTTTTGATCCGGAAACTTATTCAGATAATACTTTTTTCCTTCTTGGCTTACCAGGATGACTCGATCCGCCTTTTTAATCACACAATCTTCCAGCAAGAAATAGAATGAGCGAAACCACCTTCTTTTAAAAAATGGATGCGTTTTCGTAATGGAAATTTGGTTTCCTACACCGTGAATCGTGAGAACGATCGGATATCGTTTTGTTGGAATCACGAAAGGGATGGCAAGCTCTGGACGATGAATGTGCACGATCGCATTTTTACTCAAAAACTGCTGGTGATAACGCCAAAGTCGAAAGATGAATAGGGCATTGCTCGGAATGCCTCCATGGTAGGTGTAATCTTTTCTCCCGAGATGAAGGATGGGGAAAAAATCAAATCTTCTTCCATTGATCTCTTCTTTTATCCATTTTCCTACCTCTGCCTCAGAATCCTGTACAGCACCCACCAAAGCAAGTTGCATGTCCGACCGTCTGTTTTTAAAATATTCTCGAATATAGGTACCGCTGCCTCCTACGGAGCTCGATAATAAATTTGTGGCCAATACATGAATAACCTTCATTGATTCCTTCTTTTTATTTTAACTTTTCATAAATATTTATAATGATCAACAAAATTTTTTATACAATATGTCAAATATTGATTTCCCTATCCAGCTATTAATGCAGAGAACTTGTATATAATCTGATGACGATGGATCATTTCATGGAATCTGCTTTTATTTGAGTTCGACTACTTCCTTAACTGCTTCAAACATTTGGTTAGGAGTAATTAAATCCATACAATTGGGAATAAGATCACACTTCTGTTTAAAACATCCTAAACACGATAAATTAGAATAGACTTTTTTCCCGAGCCCATAAAGTTCAATTTCACTATGCGGCGTTGGTCCGAAATAGACGATGATTTTTTTATCTAATCCTATAGCGATATGTAAAGTTAAACTGTCACTTGTAATTACCGCATTGCAATGACCAACCAGACCGATATAATCTGACAATGGCAAAACACCAAAATATTTGACTCGGTTATTAACTTTTGATTGTATGTATAAATTTCTTTCCTCTTCAGCAGGACCTCCCAATAGGATAATTTCCGAATTGCTAAAATGAGTCTTTATTCGTGTTATTAATTCAATAAATCCTTCCACACCCCACTTTTTATATTGCCATCTATTTCCAGCTCCTGTATTTATCCCTATGACATATCGAGATCGGTCAATTATAGGAAAAACTTTTGATGTATAACTTCTATCAAGCACATATTTCTCACCACTATATTCTAAACCGCACAATTCGAATATCTGTTCTTGATATGTTTTTTGATTCGTACGGCTGAAGTCATCAAATAATCCAATGGACCAACGGTATTCCGCATTCGTATTTAAAGGACAACATTTGCCAAAGGAATTTAAACCAAAACCAATCTTACGTGAACCCTTTACTCGTTTCATAAGTGCACACGCCTCTTTGTCCTTATCCAAATTATATACAATATCAAAATCCAGTGCTTCAAGCACAACAATAGAAGATAATTCAAAACCTAAAACATGATTCACCATCGAGGTAGGAACAACCTCTGGTGTATAAGTCAAAAACCAAATGACAGCGTGTGGATATATTTCTCTGATCTTTCTCAATAAGGGTGTGGTACGAATCACATCCCCGATAGCACCTAGCTTTATAATGAGAATCTTCTTGCCACTCTTCTGATAATATGTACAGGGATTCCCTTTCCTATCAAAGCAATGAACACCATATTTCTTGTGCGGTTGACATGGAATATCTCCATTAAAGTAATAGCAATCTTCTTGAATTTTAACTGGCATCCGAAACCTCAATTTATTGTAAGTTTTGAGTGTACTTCTCGAATACTTGAATAGATCTTTTTGAATACTTATCCAAAAAGATGCGTAAAATCGCAATACCAATCATTTGAGCGTATACTCGAATATTTCCTTGATACTTCAATTTCTATTCTCTAATCTTACTTGTTCCGTACGATCTCTTGATAAACATGCAGTGTCTTGGCTGCAATAGTACTCCATGAAAGCTCTGTAGTTGCTTTGATAAAAGCCTTTTTTCCCATTTCTTTTCTTTTTTGGGGATGTTGTAATAAATAAATAACCGCCTGTGCAAGTTGCTCAGAATTTGCAGGTGGGACAATAAAACCTGTCTCTCCATCATCTACTATCTCTGAAATGCTTCCCACATTGGTGACCACGACTGGCTTTTGGAATGAATACGCAATAGGTACTACACCGCTTATGGATCCATCAATATATGGCAAAACAACCGCACTGGTTTCACTGAAAAGTCGGCACATCATCTCATTAGAAATATAGTGATTGTAAACAATAAAGTTGTTTCGGTTAATCATCATACTTTCATATTTAGTAAAATCCTCACCTTCTCCAGCAATGACAATTTTTGCATTGGGTATTTCCTTTGTGATGAGCGGTTCTGCCTTTATCAAATATTGTAATCCTTTGTATTCCCAAATTCTACCGAAAAATAAAACAGAATTTTTCTTTTCCTTGATATTCGAAGTTACTCCATACTTCATAATCAATGCATTCCCCCGGGGCATGGCATAAACATTTTTTGGATGGATATGATATTCACGGAACATCTGTCTTTTCATTGCGTCACCATGCACAATAATTTTTGTCGCAAATCTTGGCGCCAACCTATGTATGCATTGAGGAGCTTTTTTCGATGGCTTATCTCCCGTATGCCTTCGTACATCATGAACCGTATTGACTAAATTATGGCGTTTCCTTATAAATGGAAGAACCAAATTAAACCATGGATGCCCTTCTTGGAGATGAATTATATCAGCGTGATACCTATTGATATCCTTAAGAATTTTATATAGCATTGATACATTTTTCAGGTCACGATATCGAGGACAATGGAATAATCGCAAGTCAACGCTACGATTAATAAAGGAAAGATATCCTTCTACCTTTTCTTTCGGAAACATGAGCATTACATTTTCAGTCATTGACAGCGCATTGGCTAATTGAATAATATATTCTGGCCATAAAAATGATATTAATATTATTTTCATTCGCTGAGCACCTTTTCATTGTTGTCAATGAAACCACTGACCAAAGTTCGATTGATACAGGCACATTTCCGCATTTCAGACATTTTTCTATCGATATTCGTTTTTATTTTCTGACGGTCTTTCCATGTCCGATCTACAGCATCCTTTAATTTTGGAAAATCGACATCTTCTATCGCACCAACCGACTGCATCCCCAATCGCGCTAAAAAGCTGTCGGTTTTCGCACAACGGCTGATGCCGATCATTGGAACATTCACACACGCAGCAAAAATGAGCATGTGCATTCTGCTTGATAGGACAAAATCAAACTTTGAAATAACACCCATGACTTCCTGAGGCAACAAATCGGGTTTTAAAAAATACACATTTTCGCTTCGACGCATTTTATCTTTTATTTTTTTCATCAAGGCGATATCCTGTTCTGGATTTCCATTCATGGGTATGAATAGAATTTGAAACCCTCGATCGGATACAAGGTAGTCAAGGAGTTGTGCGATTGTTTGTTGCGGATAGATATCTTGGCAATCCGGTTCAGAGGAAAGTCCAACCCCCACGATCGGGACTCCTCCATCATGAATGCCGATTGAATCGAGGATGTTCTGAATTCGATCGGGCGAAGCGGGTTCAACCAAAACAGCAGGATCCGCTGTCACATAAATAGGCGTTTTGGTAACTCCGTACGCAAGCAATCGTGTTTTCACGTCACCATCCCTGACTGAGATGAGATCCACACGATTGCACACAAAACGAACCCACTTGCGTGTTTTTCTGTCCGAAATCGGATTCATGCCCACCCCATAAATCATAACGGGTTTTCGTAAGAGTTTTGCGAAGAGGGCCAATCCCAGAGCGTGTCTGGGCAGATCCGATAAAATCGTTGCACCCCCGCAGACAAATAAATCCGCCGCAAAGAGATGCTTGAATATGCCGCGCTTTTTCACGATCCGATATGCTCTCACATTGAATAACTTGGACGTTTTTTCTGGTTCGTCGGTAAAAACGGTAATATCCAATGTTGTGTTTATACTTCGCAGGTCGGCTATGATTGCTTTTAGAATGGCTTCATCCCCGACATTCTGTCGTCCATAGCGCGGTCCAGCGATAAGTACTTTCATGGACATCTTCAACTTCTCCCGATTTTTATTTTGTCACTTTTAAAAATCTCTGAACTTTACCATATATCTTCATCACCATCAGAGGCATGTATCTTAGCAAGCCAATACGATACAATAAAAAACAGAATGAACGATACGATAAAAGCATTACAATCCCTGGAAAGTAGCGAAATTGAAATTTTTTGACTTCTTTTATTTCAAATTTCGGTACTTTTTTCAACAAGACTTTCATCACACCCATCCGATGGATCAATTGTTTCTTTTTAAAATAAATCTGACCTTGCTGTGAACGTGCCACCGTGGCTGCATCCACTTTGGTGAGAACAAGTTTCTGCATTGTCTCCATGTCGCCAATGAGTTGTTTACCAATTTCCGATCTCACGACAACAACAGACTTTCCAATTTCCTCCCCCTCGTACTCGGGAAGCCAGGCATCCCCAAACGAAATATCGGCCGATTCACAGGTCAGGTCCATGCACAATAGACATCTTCGAGGTGTAAATAAAAAGGTGTTCCAGTTAATTCCAAAAACCGAATTCCTGAAAGGTATAAAAACCAGCCGTCCATTGTACTGAATCGAAATACTAAAATTCCACCATCCCACCTCTCGATAGCAAATGGATTGGACGTCTTTTTCAGGAATTTGATACTTTTGCAGAACAAACCGTGTAAAATCCACTCCGACATTATGGCCACAAAATAAACCAAGACAGAAAGCAATATTTTCTTTTAACCTCGAATCGTTCAGCTGTGCCTTTCGTATGCCTTGAATATGACAAGGCAAGCCCACAACAGCTATTTTTTGATGCGAATTCCGAATGGTGCGCAACACCTGACCGAAGTGAACAGGGGTATATTTGGATTTTGCCGCATTGCATATTTCCTGCACGGAATGGGCGATCAATGCTGTTCCATAAATTCCATTCATTCTCGTCACAACAGCGCCATCAATGATTCCAGTTGAAAACGCATGTTCCAGAACCGCGGTGATGGTACCTCCCGATGCCCCTCTTTTTCGTACCGAAGAATCTGCTGCAAATCCGACATAACAGGACTGGTATGGTCCGAGATCGTCATTTTGGAATTGGGGGCGATCAAGCCATTCTGTATGGAGTTTCGCG